>Ga0209550_10003290_pt1 | contig 15410 bp, 9 predicted proteins | sample LauGreSuBDMM15SN_2_FD_187567 | JGI IMG/M metagenome (GOLD analysis project Ga0209550, IMG submission 187567) | Freshwater lake microbial communities from Lake Michigan, USA - Su13.BD.MM15.SN (SPAdes) (version 5) | ecosystem: Environmental > Aquatic > Freshwater > Lake | place: Lake Michigan, USA...
AAAACGGTCAAAAAATCGTCTTACTCAAAAGCAGAAAAGGCCAATTCGAAAAAACACTAGCTACCGAAAAAGGCAGTTTTGAATCGGGAAAAGTACTGATTTTACAAGACGAAAATTCGGCCTCGGCCAGTGAGATTTTGGCTGGCGCGATTCAAGACAACGACCGCGGATTAGTAATAGGCCGCCGTTCTTTTGGAAAAGGGCTGGTGCAGCGTGAACTGCCTTTTGCCGATGGCTCGGCAGTGCGTCTTACCATGGCGCGGTATTATACGCCAACTGGCAGATCCATTCAGAAAAGCTATAAAAAAGGTGCGGTAGCCTACGAAAACGAATTTGAAAACCGCTTTGCCAACGGCGAATTGATTAGCAAAGATTCCATTAAAATTGCCGATTCATTAAAGTTTAAAACCCCAAAAGGCCGCATCGTGTATGGTGGAGGAGGAATTGTTCCCGATGTATTTGTTCCGCTTGCCGGCAATAAGGAACAAGAACACCTTGTTTATTTGGTAGAACAAACGGGCTTGGTTTCGCATTTTGTGTTTGAGCAATTGGACGCCAATCGCAGCTATTATGCCAAACTCAATAGGAAAGCATTTGGTCTGCGCACAAAAGACAATACAATAAATTATAAGAAATTTGAGTCCTACCTACAGGCAAATGGACTCGACATGGCTTTGCGAAAAAACAAGGCTTGGGTGGAGCGAGCTATTCATGCCGAAATGCTGAAACAATTGTTTGGCGATGAGCCCTATTACCAATTGATATTGCCAGACGACCCGATGGTGAAAGCGGCCTTGCGCACCCAAAAAAGACTACCCTAAAGCTTGGTCTTTTCTTCGATTTTTTTGGATAGTTTAAAAATCACCAAGATGAGAATGGCGCAAAGAGAACCTAAAATTCCAATGAGCGCAATTTTGTTTTCTTCGGTAAATTGGTCAAAATCCAATCGACTACCATTAACAATCAAAAAAACTAAAGCAACTAAAATAAGGATTGAAGTGAAAATTTTCATTCGTAAATAATTTGGAGTGAAAGTACAAATTCAAACTTACGTGTACAAGATGTTGCGAATTCCACTTGCGGCGCACGCCTTACTTGTAAACGACTGTCTTCTAGCAAACTAGACAAATAGTTCAATCATTTGGGTGTAAATCCCCAATAATTTAATTCGGAAAAGTATCTTTGCCGCATGTTTCAACTCGGAAAAACCATCGTCTCGGAAGACATTTTAGGCAAAGATTTTGTGTGCAATTTATCGGCATGCAAAGGCGCGTGTTGCGTGGACGGCGATGCGGGTGCGCCACTTTCTAAAGAAGAAACCGCTATATTAGAATCCATTTATCCGCAAATTAAACCCTTTTTGCGGCCAGAAGGCATTGCAGCCATTGAGGCGCAAGGCAGCTGGGCTATCGGCACCGAAGGCGAATTGGAAACCCCACTCATCGAAAACCGCGATTGTGCCTATGTGATCTACGATGGACCAACAGCTTTGTGCGGCATCGAGCAAGCCTATAACCAAGGTGTTGTAAGCTGGAAAAAGCCCGTTTCGTGCCATTTGTATCCCATCCGCGTGAAAGATTTCACCGAGTTTGCTGCGGTGAATTACGACAAATGGGACATCTGTTCGGACGCCTGCGAGTTGGGCAAAGAATTGCAAGTTCCGGTCTACAAATTTGTCAAAGAGGCACTCATTCGTCGATTTGGAATCGATTGGTATACCGAACTCGAACAAGTTGCCGAAGAATGGCAAAATGCGCCCAAAAAACGCCACTAACTTTTTGTCACTGCAACTAAAATTCACCCAGCGATTTCGTTTTTATTTATGTTAAATTGCATGGCGTGTTACCCCTTGTTTTTAGGGACTTTCATGATTTTATTAAAACATAAATTACTGATAACAAGTGGTTTATACTTATTTCCTACAAAAGCCTACGAAAACGCGTTTTGTTAAAAACTAAAGTAGATTGTGAATAAGTTTGACTTTCTTATTCCGATACAATTCCTAATCTTTGTGCGAGCACTTCAAGAGTGTGTTTCAAAACCTAATTCGAATAAAACCATAAAAAAATGGCAACCGTAGAACCTATTTTACAAGAGAACAAAGACCGCTTCGTAATTTTTCCAATCAAACACCACGACATTTGGGAGTTTTATAAGAAACAAGAGGCTTGTATTTGGACAGCCGAAGAAATAGATTTACACACGGATCTGAACGACTGGAATAATAAGTTGTCGGAAGAAGAGAAATATTTTGTGAAACATATTTTGGCTTTTTTTGCAGCTTCAGACGGAATTGTAAACGAGAATTTAGCTGAGAATTTTGTGAGCGAGGTGCAATATCCAGAAGCCAAATTCTTTTATGGTTTTCAAATCATGATGGAGAACATTCACAGCGAAACCTATTCCTTATTAATTGACACCTACGTGAAAGACGAGGCCGAAAAAAACGAATTGTTTCATGCTATCGACGTTTTTCCGGCCATCAAAGAGAAAGCCGATTGGGCTTTGCGTTGGATCAGTTCTGATTCTTTCGCCGAGCGATTAATTGCATTTGCTGCAGTAGAAGGAATCTTTTTCTCTGGCTCCTTTTGTTCTATTTTTTGGTTAAAAAAACGCGGCTTGATGCCAGGCTTAACTTTTTCTAACGAATTGATTTCTCGTGACGAAGGCATGCACTGTGATTTTGCCGTGCATTTGCACAATCACCACTTGATCAATAAAGTTTCTAAAGCACGCATTACCGAAATTCTTACCGATGCCCTCAACATCGAACGCAAATTCATTACTGAGTCTTTGCCCGTAAGTTTAATTGGAATGAATGCTGTTTTGATGACGCAATATTTGGAGTTTGTAACCGATCGTTTATTGGTAGAGTTGGGCTGCGAACGCGTCTACAATTCTAGCAATCCGTTTGATTTTATGGACATGATTTCGCTGCAAGGCAAAACCAATTTCTTTGAAAAACGGGTGGCCGAATACCAAAAATCGGGAGTAATGAACACCGATTCTGAAGCCCAGAAAATTTCTTTCGACGCTGATTTTTAGTCGAATCCCAACCTACATTTTTACACGCCTTACTTTTTACTACACGCCTTTTATTATTCGATTGTCTAGCCCCGATAGCAGCGGCATCCTTTTGTGTTTTTTTGACACAAAAGATAAAGCGGATAGCGGGATTAGCTTCAAAATTTACACAAATAACTTGCAGTAGCGAAGGGATTTTCTATTGCTTAACAACACTTATCTATGTATGTAGTAAAAAGAGACGGCCACAAAGAGCCCGTCATGTTTGACAAAATTACCGACCGAGTAAAAAAATTATGTTATGGTTTAAATGATTTAGTAGATGCTGTAAAGGTAGCGATGCGCGTAATTGAAGGATTGTATGACGGAGTGACCACCTCTGAGTTAGACAATCTGGCCGCCGAAACCGCTGCGTCTATGACCATAGCTCACCCGGATTATGCCCAACTGGCCGCCCGAATCGCCATTTCTAATCTACATAAAAACACCAAAAAATCCTTTTCGGAAACGATGCACGACATGTATCATTACGTCAATCCGAGAACCAACCAAGCAGCCCCGTTATTATCAGAAGAAGTGTACAATGTGATCCAAGAGAACGCCGAGTTCTTGGATTCGCACATCATTTATAACCGCGATTTCAATTACGATTACTTCGGGTTCAAAACCTTGGAGCGTTCGTATTTGTTAAAAATAAACGGCAAAATTGTAGAGCGTCCGCAGCACATGCTCATGCGTGTATCAGTAGGAATTCACCTCAATGACCTGACATCAGTAATTGAAACCTACGATTTGATGTCCAAAAAATTCTTTACGCACGCCACGCCCACTTTGTTTAATGCCGGAACTCCCAAGCCACAAATGTCTTCGTGTTTCCTTTTGGCCATGCAAGACGACAGCATTGATGGTATTTATGATACCTTAAAACAAACGGCCAAAATCTCGCAATCGGCGGGAGGAATTGGACTTTCTATTCACAACGTTCGTGCCACTGGTTCCTACATTCGCGGCACAAACGGAACCTCAAACGGAATTGTTCCGATGTTGCGTGTGTTTAATGACACGGCCCGTTATGTAGACCAAGGCGGTGGAAAACGCAAGGGAAGTTTTGCAATCTATTTAGAAACTTGGCATGCCGACATTTTTGATTTCTTGGATTTGAAAAAGAATACCGGAAAAGAGGAAATGCGTGCACGTGATTTGTTTTTTGCCATGTGGACCTCTGATTTATTCATGAAACGCGTACAAGACGACAGCACGTGGACCTTGATGTGTCCAAACGAATGTCCAGGGCTGTATGAAGTATATGGCGAAGAGTTCGAAGAATTATATACTTCGTATGAAGCCAAAGGTAAGGGCCGAAAAACCATCAAAGCCCGCGAATTGTGGGAAAAAATATTGGAGTCGCAAATTGAGACCGGAACGCCCTATATGTTATACAAAGATGCGGCCAACCGAAAGTCCAACCAAAAGAATTTGGGAACCATTCGTTCGTCCAATTTGTGTACGGAAATCATGGAGTATACCTCCGAAGACGAAATAGCGGTGTGCAATTTGGCGTCTATTTCTTTGCCGATGTTTGTAGAGAATGGTGCTTTCAGTCACGAGTTGTTGTACGATGTAACCAAACGGGTAACCCGTAATTTAAATAAAGTAATTGACCGCAATTATTATCCGGTTAAAGAAGCTGAAAATTCCAATATGCGCCACCGTCCGGTAGGCTTGGGAGTACAAGGATTGGCCGATGCATTCATTATGTTGCGTTTGCCATTTACGAGTGATGAGGCTAAAAAACTAAATCAAGAAATTTTTGAAACCTTATATTTTGCTGCGGTTACCGCATCCCTAGAGATGGCGAAAGAAGAAGGGCCTTACTCTACCTTCAAAGGTTCACCTATTTCTCAAGGGGAGTTTCAATATAATTTGTGGGGACTTAAAGACGAGGAGCTATCTGGTCGATGGGACTGGGGTGCACTGCGCAAGGAAGTAATGAAACACGGGGTGCGCAACTCCTTGTTGGTGGCGCCAATGCCTACCGCTTCTACTTCCCAAATATTAGGAAACAACGAAGCATTTGAGCCGTATACTTCTAATATTTACACCCGTCGTGTGTTGTCAGGCGAATTTATTGTGGTTAACAAGCATTTGTTAGAAGACCTTGTAAATCGTGGTTTGTGGAACGAAACATTGAAGCAAGAAATTATGCGCCACAACGGGTCGGTTCAAAACATTGATGCCGTGCCAGCCGATCTAAAAGAATTGTACAAAACCGTTTGGGAATTGTCCATGAAGGACATTATTGATATGTCGCGTCACAGAGGATATTTTATTGACCAATCGCAATCCTTGAACTTGTTTATGCAAGATGCCAATTTCTCCAAACTGACTTCCATGCATTTTTATGCTTGGCAGTCTGGCTTGAAAACAGGGATGTATTACTTGAGAACCAAATCAGCAGTAGACGCCATTAAATTTACCTTGAACAACGACAAAAAGGTGGAAACTATACCCGATGCTGTTGCCCTCGAAGTAGTTGCCGCTCCGGCAGAAGCGGTCGAGATGACGCCAGAAGAATTTGCAGCTATGATTGAGCATGCCCGCAACGCCGGACCAGAAGAATGCGAAATGTGTGGCTCGTAAATAAAACCAAATAAAATGTATCTTTGAAACAGCTGTCTATTGGATGGCTGTTTTCTTTTTAATTCATACCAAAACAGAATAACTATGATGCAGTGGGAACAATTGTTGTCGTTGAGACGTCAAGGCGATGCGAGCAAGCGCTTGCGCAAGGAACAAGACGATACCCGTTTGGGGTTTGAAGTCGATTACGACCGCATTATATTTTCGGCGGCTTTTCGTTCGTTGCAAGACAAAACCCAAGTAATTCCGTTGTCTAAAACTGATTTTGTGCACACCCGACTCACCCACAGTCTAGAAGTATCGGTTGTTGGGCGGTCTTTGGGTCGTTTAGCAGGCAAAAATATTCTAGAAAAATACCCCTACTTAAAAGAAGTACACGGGTATCAGATGAATGATTTTGGTGCCATTGTGGCCGCAGCATGTCTGGCGCACGACATTGGCAATCCGCCATTTGGTCATTCGGGAGAGAAGGCCATTGGCGAATATTTTTCTATTGGCAAAGGCCAAAAATACCAAGCAAAATTGACCCCAAAACAATGGCAAGATCTCATTGATTTTGAAGGGAATGCCAATGGATTTTCGGTACTCACCGCCGATAGGCCGGGCGTAGAAGGCGGAATCCGAATTTCGTATGCCACCTTGGGAGCATTTATGAAATACCCCAAAGAAAGTTTGCCCAAAAAACCGACTCCCGCAATCGCCGATAAAAAATACGGTTTCTTTCAGTCTGACCAATCCTTTTTTCAAGAAGTGGCTGCTGAGTTGGGACTAATTCCCAACAAATCGGATGATGACATTGGCTTTGAACGGCATCCATTGGCCTATTTGGTTGAAGCGGCTGATGATATTTGCTACACCATTATCGATTTTGAAGACGGTATCAATTTGGGCCTGGTATCGGAAGATTATGCCTTGGAATATTTAATCAAATTAGTTAAGGACACCATAGATACGCAAAAATATAAAACCTTATCCACCAAAGAAGACCGCATCAGTTACCTCAGGGCTTTGGCAATTGGCACCTTGATTACAGACGCTGTGCGCGTGTTTTTGGAAAACGAACAGGCAATTTTGGACGGAAATTTTCCGTATTCGCTCTTGGACAAAAGTCGTTTTAAACCCCAAATGGACGACATTATAAAATTGAGCGTAAAAAACATTTACCAAAGCAGGGAAGTGATTGAAAAGGAAATTACGGGCTACCAAATTATCAATGTATTGCTCGATAAAATGATCACAGCTTTTGACAACCAAGTGCAAGGATGTGCCTCCAATTATGACAAGTTGCTGTTGCAATTGGTGCCCGAAAAACATCGCATTTTCAAAGAAAACACCTACGATCGCTTGTTGCACATTTGCCACTTTATTTCGTTACTCACCGATGGAAATGCACTTTTATTTTATCGAAATATCAACGGAAATCACGATTAATCTTGTTAATGTTCCAGACGTTTTTTTGATTTCATAAAAAATTAATTTATGTTTGTTTCTCAAAACTTATAAAACAATGAAAAAAATTACACTATTAACTGCATTACTGATTTCTTTCCTGGGGTTTTCTCAGGCAAATAAGCAGAAAATCCAATCCTATTTAGACAATAACCGAGCTAAATACGGATTGACTTCACAAGACGTTTCGGACTGGGTAATCGAAAGCGAGCAAAATTCAACCTCTACAAAAATCACAAACTATCGTTTGGTTCAACGTCACCAAGGCATTGAATTATTTGATGCACAATCAAACATTTGGTTCAAAAATGACGAAGCTATCAATTTGGGAAATCGTTTCCAAACTGCTGTTGCGTCTCGTGTGAACACCACACAACCTTCTCTAGATGTGCTTCAAGCTGTGCAGTCTGCCTACGCTAAATTAGGCTATGAAATGCCAAGTTTCACCATTACAGAAAATCAAAACAACACCAAGTTTCAACTTTCTGATGGACTACACGAAGATCCAATTTTAGGAAAATTAGGGTACCAAATAGTAGCCGACAACAAATTGCAGTTGGCTTGGGGATTCCAATTTTATGCACCAAAAGGAAACCATTACTGGGACATCAAAATTGATGCTGCAAACGGTGCCATTTTAGACAAAAAAGACTTGACAATTTCTTGTGACTTTGGGGATAAAAATCACCAAGATCACGACTATAAAAAACACTTCAATTTTCAGTTAAACGCGGTAAAAAATAATGCTGCTTTAGCCGTTCCAACTCCTGGAACCTATCGTGTAATTCCGTTCAATTATGAAAGTCCAAATCATTCGCCTTTTGAATTGATTACTACAGTTGGAAACAGCTTGGCTTCACCAAACGGCTGGCATGATTCTAATGCACTTGGTGGAACAACGGCTTCTTTACGTTACACATATTCGAGAGGAAACAATGTATTGGCTCAAGAAGATGCCGACGGAAATAACGGAACAGGAATCCGTGCCGATGGTGGTGCCTCATTAAACTTTGATTTTCCTTACGGCGGACAAACTTTATTGCCAACTGCGTATACTTCTGCAGCAACAACCAACTTGTTCTACATGAATAACATCATGCACGACATTTGGTACCAATACGGATTTGATGAGGCCAACGGAAATTACCAACAAAACAACTTAGGTCGTGGAGGCGTTACCTCTGCAACAGGTGATTATGTGCAAGCCGATTCACAAGATGGCTATTCACAAACTACACCAACAGAAAACAACGCCAACTTTACGCCAACCAACGACGGTGTACGTCCAAGAATCCAAATGTTCTTGTGGACATTGGGCGCGCCTCCTACCGATTACATTACGGTAAATGCTCCATCGCCTATTGCAGGTCCTTATGCAGCCACAACCAATGTGTTTGAAGGAACGGATCGTATTCCGGTTCCCGCTGCACCAAACGGAATTACATCTGATTTAGTTTTATATCAAAACGATCCTTTGGTTCCTGGGAACAACCCAAATTCTGCCTGTAATCCTGCTACAAATCCTTTTGATGTCTCAGGAAAAATTGCCTTGATCAAACGTGGCGGATGTTTCTTTAGCTTGAAAGTTAAAAATGCACAAGACGCCGGCGCAACTGCTGTAATTGTGATGGATAGTATTGTTGCTAATCCTCAGCGTTTATCAATGAGTTCAACTGGTTTATTGGGTATTACCATTCCAGCTGTATTTGTAACTAAAGAAATTGGAGATAGCTTTATTGCTCAAATGGCTAATGGACCATTAAGTGTAACATTAGAAGTGCCAAACAACTTGTATTTGTATGCAGATGGTGATTTTGATAATGTAATTATTGGTCACGAATATGGCCATGGTATTTCTAACCGTTTAGTAGGTGGAGGTGCAGCAGGCTGTATGACCAACTACGATCAAATGGGAGAAGGTTGGTCTGACTGGTTTGGATTGATGTTACAACTGAAACAAGGCGATGTAGGAACCGATTCGAAACAAGTGGGAACCTATGTAATCAACCAACCAGTTGATGGATTTGGTATTCGTGATTTCCCTTATTCTACTGATTTGACTGTGAATCCTAGAACGATGATCAACTCAAATGCAGTGATTCCTATCGATGCAGCCGATACGGCCTATCGTTATGTAATTGGTGAGTTTTGGGCTTCTTGTTTATGGGATTTAACATGGGCTTATATCGATAAATATGGCTATGACGCTGATGTTTACAACGGAACAGGTGGTAATAACAAAGTGATGCGTTTAGTAGCCGATGCCTTAAAATTGGATGTGTGTAACGCCGCTAACATTGTAACAGGCCGCGATAACTTAATCGCTGCCGATCAAGCGACTACAGGTGGAGCTGATTATTGCTTAATTACAGATGCGTTTGCCAGACGTGGAGTAGGATTAAACGCCTCTGCAGGAAGTGTAAATGACTGTAATGACCAAGTAGAAGATTTTACCGCTTTCCCAGCTGGTCCAAACTGTACCTTAGCCGTTGATTACTTTAACAACCCAGACTTGTTTAGAGTGTATCCAAACCCAACAAATGGTGTAATCAATGTGAGAATCAATCAATTTGTAGGAAAACTTTCTATCCAAATTGTTGATTTGAATGGCCGTGTAGTTTACACCCAAAAAGACGCCGATTTCAACATTGAAAAAAGCATCGACATGAACCGTTTCCAAGCGGGTATGTATATCGTGAACGTAAACAACGAACAATTTAGCTTCTCACAAAAAATCGTGAAAAACTAAGTTTAACTCACTCAAAATAGAAAGTCCAAATCGAAAGGTTTGGACTTTTTTTTGTCTGCTTTTTACCTAACTTCTTTTTTGTCTTTTTAAATAAATAATCTATGTTTGTTAGCAGTAAAAAAACCAACCCAAACCAAGATTTTCTTTATGAAAAAACTATTTCTCTTCCTTGCGCTATTTTCTAGCTTGACCATTTGGTCGCAAACGCACAAACAAATTATTCAAACGTATTTAGAAACGCACAAATCAACTTGGCAACTCTCGGCAGCCGATATTGCCGATTGGACTTTAGACAGCGAAGTATATGCCGAGGGCACAAAGCTTACGAGTTGTTACATTGTGCAAAATTTCCAAGGAATTCCGGTGTTTAATGCCCTATCAACCGTGGCCATCAAAAACAATTCGGTCTTTCAATTGGCCAATAATTTTAAGCACAATATCCGACAAAAAATAAGCAACACCCAACCTCAGCTCTCCCCAGAGCAAGCATTTTTTGCAGCTTGCCAACAATTGCAAATTGCACAGCCCACAGCGGTTTCTGTTGTTGAACGCCTGCCACACCACAAATACAAATTAGCCAATGGTTTGCAAGAAGACCTTGTTTCGGCGCAGTTGGTGTTTCAATCCATGCCAAATGAAACCTTGCAATTGGCTTGGTATTTACAGTTTTATAGTCCAGACGCCAAACATTTATGGGATGTACGCATAGATGCAGTGAGTGGAACTATACTAGACAAGCACGACTTGATGTTGTCTTGTGCCTTTGACGCGAAGCCTTCACACAAATCGGCCAACCCTTTTCATTTTAATCAAGTGGCTTTTGCTTCCCGATCAAACCTGCTGGCTGCTCCTACACCGGGTACTTATCGCGTAATTCCAATTACTTCCGAAAGCCCTAATCACCACCCGTTTGAACTCCTTACAACTGCAGGAAACAGCTTGGCTTCGCCAAATGGATGGCACGACTCCAATGCCATCGGCGGAACAACAGCTTCTTTGAAATATACCTTTACCCGCGGAAACAATGTGTTGGCTCAAGAAGATGCCGACGGAAACAACGGCAACGGAATCCGTCCTGACGGAGGCGCTGGTTTGTTGTTTGATTATCAGTATGAGGGCGCTACTTTTCAGCCCACCACTTATACGCCAGCCGCTACCACCAATTTGTTTTATGCGATTAATGAAATGCATGATATTTGGTACCAATACGGGTTTACCGAGGCTTCCGGTAATTTTCAACAAAATAATTTAGGCAGGGGTGGTGCCAATTCAGCTACCGGTGACTATGTGTTGGCAGATGCACAGGACGGGTATTCGCAAACTACGCCTACCTTAAATAATGCTAATTTTTCTACTCCAAACGATGGAACACGCCCTCGGGTACAAATGTTTTTATGGACAATTGGCGCACCCGCTACCAACTTTTTGACGGTCAATTCACCTGCTTCAATCGCTGGTGAAAAGTTGGCCACTTCCAATGTATTTGAAGGTACCGATCGCGTTTTAGTTCCCACTGCTCCAAATGGCATTACAGCTGATTTGGCCTTGTATGCAAACAATCCAAATCCACCGGGATACAATTCGGCTTGTCAAGCACCAACCAATGCTTTTGAGTTAGACAACAAGATTGTGTTGATAAAGCGTGGTGGATGTTTTTTTAATTTAAAAGTCAAAAACGCGCAAGATGCAGGTGCATTGGCAGTTATTGTAACCGACAGTATCCCCAATAATCCATCTACTTTAAACATGAGCTCTACCGGTATTTTGGGAATAACCATTCCTGCTATTTTTATCACGAAAGAATTGGGAGATGAGTTGATTGCCGAGATGGCCAATGGACCCGTAAATGTAAAGTTAGAATCACCCGGAAATTTATACTTGTATGCTGACGGTGATTTTGACAATGGAATTATTGCACACGAAATTGGTCATGGAATTTCAAATCGGTTAATTGGTGGCCCAAACAATACATCCTGTATGGTTAATGCAGAACAAATGGGTGAAGGCTGGTCGGATTGGTTTTGTTTAATAAACCAAATAAAACCCGGAGAAACCGGCGCCGAAGCCAAAGGAATTGGAACCTATGCCATAAACGAGTTGCCTACAGGCGAAGGAATTCGGGCCTATCCCTATTCTACAGACATGGCAATTAATCCCCTCACCTTGGCCAATTCGAATGATGCCGAACCGCACAACCGCGGAGAAGCTTGGACCGCAGTTTTGTGGGATTTAACGTGGGCTTACATCAATAAATACGGTTTTGACACCGATATCTATACCGGAACTGGAGGAAACAACAAAGTGATGCGTTTAGTAATGGATGCGTTAAAATTACAGAGCTGTAACACTTCGTCATTCATCAGCAGTCGAGACAACCTTTTTGCGGCCGATCAAGCCACGACAGGAGGGCAAGATTACTGTTTGATAGCTGAGGTGTTTCAGCGCAGAGGAATGGGTTTAAATGCTTCATCGGGCTCGGTTGACAATGCCTTAGATCAGGTAGAAGATTTTACCGCGTTCCCACTGGGACCAAACTGTAACTTGGCCGTTGATTACTTTGCCAATCCCGATTTAATTCGCGTGTACCCTAATCCCACACAAGGAGATGTGCAGTTGCGCATCAGTCAGTATACTGGGAAGCTCAGTATACAAGTGGTTGATACCAATGGACGTGTGGTTTACAGCGAAAATGACAACAGTTTTGCAACTGAAAAAACGATGCATTTAGGAAATTTACAAAAAGGAATTTACCTGTTGCACGTGAGTGGAGATCAGCTTAAACACACACAGAAACTGATTATCAAGTAAGCGACAACATCCAATTAAGCACAAAAAAGCAGTAAGATTTCTTACTGCTTTTTGCTTTTAAATTCGTAGACAATTCCGATGCCCATCATTTGCTTGAGTTGTATTTTTGGCCCAACAGTTAGTTGCTGGCCGTTTACAATTTCTTTGGCTTTGATGTCGTCGTCGTAGATGAGATTCAACCCAAAATTGGCTTTTAAGTATTGGTTGGCAATGAGTTCAAATTGAATGTGCCAATCGACATCGATATTGCCAAATTTGTTGATGTAATCGGAGTATAACGACAATCGGTTTTCCATCACTACATTCTTCATGATCTCTTTTTTGTATGAATTAGAAATGAGCATTCCCAACTCGGTCCGGGTTTGTTTTCCAGTTGAAAGCAGCACACCGTTTGTATCATAAAGGGCTGGCGCAACTCCAAAAGCCCCTTGATTGGCTAAATTTTTGTCGAGCACCAAGGTGTTTTTGATGGTGAGTGGCGATAAGTACAAGCTGAATTTTTTTTCTTTCAACATGTATTCTGCTCCAATTCCCAAAAAAAGTATAGGCAGGCGCAAATGGTTTAGAAATCGCGATGTCAGTATTCGGGTAGTTGTATCCGTTGGTGAATTGCGTGTTAAAATTGAATTTGGCCGAATGATACCAATTGGACAAACTGTCTTTGCGATAGCCGTAGGTGGAGCTAAACTGAAACACATCATCGGTTTTGCGCACTTCGATGCCGTCTTGCTTGTTTACACCATAGCGCACAATCAATTCGGTGTGCCATTTTTGGTTGGCTTCGCTGTAGGTTCGGGTGAAATTGCCTTTTGCCAAACCTGAAATCGAACTCACGCCCCCCGCATTCCAGTTGATAAATACGATGTCGTTTAAGTCAAAACCTACTAAGTTTTTCCGCTTCCAATGGGTTTCTACAGGCTTTACAGCTGTCGAAACGGTGTCTATTGATTGGGCAAAAGCCGTCATGGATAACAAAATTAAGGCCATAAAAGAAAATCGCATGCGGAAGAGTTTAGGAATACAACGAAATTTAGAAGCTAAAAGTGTGTGGCAAAATTCAGCAATTTGCGTAATAATCGAAAAGGATTTGCAATTTTTTTGCATCCATATTAGTATAATGTTGTAATTCTTCTATGGTTCCTTGGCCAATAAATTCATCGGGGATGCCTACAATTTTAAGGCCAGTTTGGTAGTGGTGTGTGGCCGCAAATTCGGCTACAGCAGAGCCAAATCCGCCTGTTGCAGTTCCGTCCTCGAGAGTAATCAGCCAGCTGAATTTTTGGAACAGCTCATGCAGCAACGCTTCGTCCAACGGCTTGATGAATTTAAAATCATAGTGTGCCATAGTATTTGAGTTCTCGCTTAATGCGATGGCCTCCGTTGCATTTTGCGCCATAGTTCCGGTAGTCAAAACCGCTATTTTCGTTCCATTTTTTAGCAGTTCGGCCTTGCCAATTTCTATTTTTTGAAAGGGTTGTTGCCAGTCAAGTGTTATTCCGCGCCCTCTGGGGTAGCGAATGGCTATCGGTTGCGGAAGCCCCAATTGTGCGGTATAAAGCAGATTGCGCAACTCAATTTCGTTTCGTGGAGCACTAATAATCAAGTTGGGAATGCACCGCAAATAGGCCAAATCAAAAACACCATGGTGGGTAGCCCCGTCTTCGCCCACAAGTCCTGCGCGGTCTACGCAAAAAATAACGGGTAAATTTTGCAAGGCCACATCGTGTATCAGTTGGTCGTAGGCGCGCTGCAAAAAAGTCGAATAGATGGCACAGTAAACAATCATTCCTTGAGTAGCCATGCCGGCTGCCAAGGTGACCGCATGTTGTTCGGCAATCCCTACATCAAAGGCGCGATCGGGGAAGGCATCCATCATATATTTCAGGGAACTTCCGGTGGGCATGGCCGGAGTAATCCCAATAATTTTCTCGTTTTGTTGTGCCAATTCAACCAAGGTTAAGCCAAAAACATCTTGGTATCTTGGGGGTTGAACAGCCAAATTCTTGGGGTTCAATTCGCCGGTTTGCGCGTTAAATTTACCAGGAGCATGGTAGATTACTTGGTTGTCTTCGGCTTGTTGCAAGCCTTTTCCTTTGGTGGTAATGAGGTGCAAAAACCGCGGACCTTTTAGCGTTTGCAAACGGTGTAATTCGGCAAGTACGGCAGACAAATCGTGTCCGTCAATAGGACCAGAATAATCGATATTTAAGGAGCTAATCCAGTTGTACTCGTCGGCATATTCGCCCGATTTGATGGCCGTAAAATAATTTTTAAGCGCACCCACACTCGGATCAATTCCGATTGCATTGTCGTTGAGAATAATGAGCAAATTGGCATCAGTCACCCCGGCGTGATTCAAGGCTTCAAACGCCATGCCTGAGGCAATAGAGGCGTCGCCAATTACAGCTATGTGTGTGCGATTGGTAAATCCGTTGAGTGCAGAGGCCAAAGCCATGCCCAGTGCCGCCGAAATTGAGGTGGAGGAATGGCCTGTCCCAAATGCGTCGTATGGGCTTTCGTCGCGTTTAGGAAAACCAGAGAGGCCTTCAAATTGTCGGTTGGTGTGAAACAAATCTCTTCGTCCGGTGAGCAATTTGTGTCCATAGGCTTGGTGTCCCACATCCCAAACCAATAAATCATCGGGAGTGTTAAATACATAATGCAACGCGATCGTGAGTTCGACCACGCCCAAACTTGCGCCCAAATGACCTTCTTTGGTAGCGACAATTTGGATGATAAA
>Ga0209550_10003292_pt1 | contig 15408 bp, 5 predicted proteins | sample LauGreSuBDMM15SN_2_FD_187567 | JGI IMG/M metagenome (GOLD analysis project Ga0209550, IMG submission 187567) | Freshwater lake microbial communities from Lake Michigan, USA - Su13.BD.MM15.SN (SPAdes) (version 5) | ecosystem: Environmental > Aquatic > Freshwater > Lake | place: Lake Michigan, USA...
CCCAGGCTACACGGACGAGGGCTACCCGTACTGGTACAACAACCTGACCGGCGAGTCGTCATGGGTCGATCCGCACGCGCCGCCCCAAGCCGCAACAGACGAGGCCATGCGCGCTCAGGATGAGGCGCTGGGTTTCGCGCAGCAGCCTGATGGCGATTTAGGGCTGTACGGCGGCGACGCGGGCGCCATGGCGGCGTCAGAGCCGGTAGTGGCGCCGGTGCCGGCGCCTTCTTCACAGGCCAATGCGATCGCGTACAACCCATTCCACGTGGCGCTCCCGACACCCTTTGACACGAGTGCGATGCTCGGTGCCGAGGGTGCGTTGAGCTGCCTCGAGAGCTTCCCAGGCCCGATCACCGCGGCAACGTCGGTTGCTGAGCTCGCGGCTTATTGCGGCCAAATGCGGGCAACCTTTGAGTCCGCGGGCCGCTCAGAGCTCGCTCTGCTCTGGGGGTTGCTGCAGCTGCTCTGCCGCTTCGACGGCGTGCTCGACGGCTCGAGCGCCGACGAGAATGCTAGCGAGCTGCTCCGGCTGCTGCGAGGATCGGCGGCCGCGGAGGGTGCGATTCCCTCGCCGCTCGCCACGTCGCCTGCCTCGCCCGAGGCGTATCAGCTTGCCGCCCATAAGCTAGAGTCTTTACTTCTCGAGGGGCAGCGCGAGGCTGCTTGCGAGCATGCCATGGCGAGTGGCATGTGGGCCGATGCGCTCCTGATCTCCTCGCATATGGATGCGGACACGTGGCGGGCGGTCATGACGCGCTTTGCGAACGAGACACTGGCACCGGGCTCGCCCCTCAAGACGCTGTACGCTCTCTTTGCTGGCTCGGGTGTCGCTGCCTTTGAGGCGCCGGGGAGCTCCCCAGCCGGCGCCGCGGGCGCGGCGACATTCGCGCCATCTCGTGAGGCGTCCGAGGCGGCGGCGGCGCGCACGGCGGAGCACTGGCGTAGTAACCTTGCGATGATGCTTGCGAACCCGACCGCAGGCGACACCGACGTGATCGCGCGCCTCGGAGATCAGATCTGGAGCACGCACGGCGCACCGGCCGCGCACTGCTGCTACCTACTCGCTGAGCTGCCCACGGAGGGTAACTCGCTGCCCGCGACCGCATCCGAAGACGCCCGTGACCACACACGAATGGTGCTCCTCGGGCACGATCATAAGAGCAGCGCATGGCTCGAGCTGCATGCGCTGCAGGCGACGCAGATCTACAACTTCTTCCGGCAGCGCACGGCCGCGTTCACTGGAGCGTTCGACCCGGACAGCGCGTGCTCGCCCTATGAGTTGCTCTACGCCCACCTGCTCGCTGAGGCGGGCATCGTGCACAAGTCCGCACGATACGTCGAGAAGCTGCAGAGTGCGCCAGCGGCGCCTAATGGCGAGGCGACCATTTGGGATGCGGCCGCGTCGGCGGAGCTCGACTCACTCATCGAGCGGCTCCATGCGGCGGGTGTGAACGTCGCTCCACCCCATGCTCCGCCTGCAGCGTATGCGCCTCAGACGACGCACTTGTCGCGGCCCGCCTACGCGCCGCCGCCAACCTGCATGCTACCGGCGACTAATGGCAGCAGCCTGACGGCGGGGCACGACTCGTCAGCGCCGCCGGCCATGATGGCGCCGCCGGCGCAGCCCACTCCGCAACCCTACACGCCGAAACCCTACGCCATGCCGGCGGCAGCGGTGCCGAAGGCTGGCGCGCCAACATTTTACCAGCCGCCCTTGACGCCATGCACGCCAGCCGTGCCTCTAGACGCGCCCGCGACGGCGCCCTCGATGTGGCCCGCGCCCACGCCCGCGCCCGCGCCCGCGCCCGCGCCCGCGCCCGCGCCGGCGCCGGCGCCGGCGCCCGAGAAGGATTTCTCAACAGCATCTCTCTCAGGTCTGATGAAGACGCCGTCATCAGGGGGGGGCAGCAGCATGTTCGGCGGCATGTTCTCCAAGTTGACTGAGTCGGTCTCCAAGCTCGTCGCCAAGCCAGATACGCAGCTAGCCGACGCGGAGGAGTTTGTGTACAATGATAAGTACAAGGCATGGATGCCCAAATCGGCTGATCCTGAGCAGTGGGCCAAGGACAACCTTGCCGCCCCACCGCCTCCACCAGGCGGCGGCGGCGGCGGCGGTGGTGCCGGCGCCGGCGCCGGCTTCGCTCCGCAGACGCCGGGCGGCCCCGGGGCCGAGGGCGGCCCGGCGCGCTTCCGTGCCGTCGACAGCAGCGGAGGCGGCGGCCGCGCGCGCGCGACGCCGCGCTCGCGCTATGTGGACACCTTCAACACGGGCGGCGACGCGGGTGCCCAGGGCGACGCTGACAAGATGCCGCCACCCGCCGCGCGCCCAAAACCCGCCGCGCCTGCTTACAAGGTCTTCACGCCGCAGAAGGCCGCCGGCGACGACGGTGACGCGGGCGGGGGCGGCGGCGCGATGCCTCTCTTCATGACCCCGACGGCGCAGGTGTACGCCGATGTGGGCGCCGATGTGGGCGCAGGAGGCGGCGTCGCCGAATGAGGACGGTGAGTACGATCGGTAGCTCCGAGCGGAACTCGATGGGCGGGAGATGGGAGGAGGGGTGGCGGCGCTCAGGACGGCGCGTGGCGGGGCTGCGCCCTTGCTGACGACGCCCGATTGACTATGATGATGGCATGCATTATGTGGCCACCGGGTGGAGGGGGCGATGCGCTTCGGCGACGGGTGCTTGCCTCCGACGGCCGCCCGTCTCTATGTGGCGTAGCCCATCAGGTAGGTTGTGCGGCGCCGGTGATGCTGACCGGTGGTGGCGTCAACGACGCGCGTGCTGGACAGTGGGGCACGTGGTCTTTGTGTGCGATGTTTGTGCGATTTGCCGCCCGCTATCTCTCACTGGCGCCGCGCAACCATGGTGTGTCGTGTCGCTCTCGCTGACGGAGTGTGGAGAGCCGGTGCCGTGTTCGTGTTAGGGGATCTCTGCGCCGGGCGGTCGTGTGGCTCGTGCGCCAAAATATAGTAACCGAGCTCTTTACCGGCCGTGCGATGTCGTGTGTATGAAAGGCTTAATATCGTATACTGTAACATTTGACTCCTGCTCGGCTTTACCCATTACCGATCGGCAACGCGAGACGACACCGAGACAGACCGGATGCGCGCTGCTGCGTGCTCTGGCACTGGGGAACACACATATTTGCCGCGATTGTCTCGCGAGCGCCTTGACGAACCGCCTCTCTGCACAAGCTCCCGGCTCTACTAAAAGGCAGCTCTGTGGACTCTTCGCGGCCGCTGTGCCTCTTTCCTCCTCGCGGACCTCTCGCTCCGCCGTGCTCGCCTTCAGCCGTCACTTGACCTTCTTCTTCTTTCCGCCAGCCGTGTCCGCCGGAGCCTCCTCCTTCGCCGGCGCGGGCGCCTTCTTCTTGCCCTTGCCGGGCACGAGCGGTGGCAGCGCCTGGCTGAGAGCGCGGCAGCCCTGCGCGGCACTCGCGGCTAGGGCCGCCTGCTGCCCCTCGAGCTCCTCGCGCACCATGTCGGAGGTCGGAGGACTCTCTAGGAGTGCAAGCACCACCCAGCCAGCGCCCGCGAGCGCCCAGTCCGCGAGCTTCCCCGCGAGCACGGGCACAAGGGCCTGCGCGAAGGCGCTGTGGGCCTGCACCAGCCGTTTGTATAGCCGCGCGCCATACGGGTGCGCCACGAGCGGCGTCGATGCAGCGGCCGCCAAGGCGGCGGCTATTTCCGCATCCGCGTCCGCATCGGCCGCGGGCGGGGGCTCCGTCGCCACGCCAGCCAGTGCTGTAAACGCCGTCGCGAGCGCCTCGGCCATAGCTGCCGTGTCGAGTGTCAGGCCCTCCTCACTGGCGCTCGCGAGCCGCAGAGTCTCATACACGACCGCGGCGCCGTGCGGCGACGCGATGAGCTGTGCGGGCTGGCTCGCGCAAAGGCGGAGCAGCGGCGGGAGCAGTGTGGGTAGGAGCTCCGAACGGCGCACCTCGGGCGCCTTCTTTGACATCGCGGACTCGGGGGGACCCATCAGGCTGAGCTGCAAGGGCGAAAAGTGGCGTTTCTCGCGTGGGGCTAGGAGCTGCAGCAGCGGCAACGTGCCGTGCGGGTGGCGGCTGAGAGTGTCGAGGCTGCTAGTGAGCTCAGTGAGGACACCCTTGGCAAGCAGCACCGTATCATCCACCGCCTCGAGCGCCACGCACAGCACGAGCGCGCCGTGTGGGTCGCACGCCGCGCGGCCCACGTACCCTTTGAGAGCTTTGAGAAGTGCCTTGCGGTCCTTAGCGTCGCCGTGGCGCAGGCAGCCGCACGCGATGCGCGCGCCGTCGCGCGTGTGCATGATGTGCACGGCCTGCTCCTTGAAGGTGTTCACCAGCTCCTGCCGCTGCGCGTCGTCGCCGTGGGCGAGCATCTCCGCCGCGCCACGCTGTACGAGGCTCGTCACCGCGAGGCCCTTGCGAGCGGCCTTGGACAATAAGATCTCGAGACGTCGCAGCACGCGGCCCTTGCAGAGAGGGTCGAGCTCGAAGAGCTGCTCGAGGCTACCAAACTGCGACGAAGCGCTCGCGCCCAGCATCGCCACCTCCTTGGCCCAGAGCGCGCGGAAGAGCCCATTCTTCTGCTCGCCGCTCGCGACGTCGCTGTACAGCAGTTGCAGCACGGCCGAGCCCTCCGCATGCACCATCAGGTCGGCGGCGTGCGGTGTGAGCTCGGCGAGGAGCTGCTGCCTGTGTGCGCTCGTGCCGTGCCGCAGCACCGTGAGCAGCAAAAAGTGGCCGTAGTGCGAGCGCGCCAGCTCCTTGGCCTCCCCCTTGACCTCCGCGAGCAGCGTGTCGCGCTGCTCGGCGGTGCCCTGCCGATAGCACGACTGCAGCACGCGCGCGGCGTCGTGCTTTTGCAGCACCGCGAGCACGTTGCCGTGGAAGAGCGCGAGCACCTCGCTCACCAGCGCTTCGCGATCCGATGCCGCCGTCTTCTCGCTACGCAGCCGCTCCCACAGCTTATTGCCCTGCTCGACCGCATCGGCATGTGCACGCACCGCCTTCTGGCCGCCGCCTGGTGCGGGCTTCGACGGCGACCTGTCGGACGCACTCCCGTTGTCGGACCGTTTGGCCCGCTTGGCCTCACGCAGCAAAGCCAGCGCTGGGTCCTCCTTTGAGACGGGTGCGAGCTTCCGTTTAGCAGGCTTTGCTGCATCCGTGTGTGCAGCAGCATCCTCATCCGAGGCACGTTTTGTTGTGGCGCTCGTTTGCTTGCCAAAGAGTGTATTGTTCGGCTGGGACGGAAGGTTTTCTGGGTTTTCATCGTCCGCCGCGGCCTTCTTCTTATCCTTCTTGGCCATGCTCGCCGATCGTTGGGGATGAGGGAGTCGACGTCGCCGGCGTCGAATGCGAGCGCACCGCAAACTTCTCGCGCCGCCGCCGTTTCTCGCGGCCGGCCCTCGCCATAGAACGGTGACTCTCGCAATACATGAATATTCAGTTTACGTACGAACACTTTCTCACATGTATGGGTGGTTCGGGGCTGTTACGCGGGGTACAGCTGGACCGGACGCGGTACGGCGACGGGACCCGCACCCGGGCATGCTCCGCGCGGGTGCTGCATTCTCGTGAACGCCCCGCAGCCGGGCCCACACGGCATCGCTCCACGGCACCTCTATCAGCTCTCTCGCGCTCTCTCGAATGTCGAGTCTGCGACAAGAGTGGAAGCGCGCTCTCCCTCTCTCCTCAGACCATGTGCGTGCTCCATGGACGCAACCGCTCACGACAGTTCCTCGCCTGCGTCGACGAGTTTGCAGATGGCTTTCGCCGTGGCCTCCATGCACAGCGCCTCCTCCTGGTTGTTCTTGCCGCACATCTTCTCAAGGAAGGCGTCGTCTTCAAACTGCGCGATCCCAAAGGGGGCAAGGCCCGTGCGCGCCACGCGGCCGATAAACTGACGCAGCGTGTTGGCCGAGTGCTTGAGCAAAAAGTCCTTATCGACGAGCACGGAGGTGCATGGCACGTTGGCGCCGTAGGTGAAGTCCTTAGTCACGCCGCAGACGGCGAGCTGGCCGTGCTCCATCTTGTTGGCCACGTAGTTGGTGTACGAGATGTCGCCGGCCGGGTTGAGGACGGGGTCGTGCGGCATGTGCGCCGCCACGCCCGCGAGCAACAGTGCCGCCCAAGTCTCATCGACGGGTAGAGCGCCAACCTCCTTGAGCTCGGCGTTCGACGGCGGGATTCGGATGAAGCCCCCGTCCATCTCCTCGGCCACCTGCGCGCCGGCGTACTTGCGAAGGTGCGCGCGCGAGTTGACGACGCAGTGCTCGGGGATCTTGACCCCGGGGCCGGCGCCCTCCGAGAGCCCCATCTCGCGCAGCTTGGCAGAGACGATCTCCTCGATGCGGTCCTCGCCGCCCTTGACCTTCTCCGCCTCCTTGCGGATGCCGTCGATCCGTTTCCGATAGGCCTCTTCCGCAGCCTCGATCTCCTTGTTGAGCTTCTTGAGCGAGGGCATCTCTTTGACGAGGGCCTCTGACGTAGCACCGATTTGCTCCTTCGGATCGGAGGACACCGTCAACGTCATACCCGGGAACTTGTGCGCGTTCTGGAGCAGCAGCTTGGGCGCGTCGAAGGGCGGGAAGAGAGCTTGGCTGGCATCCTTGGATGGGGTGCACGCGAGCTGGATGAGCTTGTCGTCCTTGGTCGCAGCAAGCTTCTCCAAGATGAGCACCGCGTACTGGCGCAACGAGCCGTGCGAGAGCTTGGACAGGTCTTCAAAGTGCTCGTCGATCTGCGGCACCTCCATCTTCGCCTTGGCGGCGAGCGGCTTCACGTCGTCTGCAGAGAGGCGATCCTCCATCGTCGAGATCGCCTGCGCCGTGTACGCCTTGAGCAGCAGGGGCTCAGTCTTGAGACGCGTGATGAACTCGCTGAGAGCGGCCGAGGCGCCCTTCTCGCCCTCTCCCTCGACAGCACAAATGGCGTGCGGCAGCGCCACCTGGCCGTTGGGTCTCACAAGGAGGACGCCCACGTTGAGCTGCATCGAGACGAGCTCGTCCACTGCCTCGTCTCCTACGCTGAAGCGCTCCTTGAACTTGTTGATGAGCGTTGGGATGGTGTTCCCCGGCGGCAGGGTCGCCGACGACCAGATGGTCTTGTAGGGCGCCGCGAGCATCGCCTGTGTCATCAGGCCCGTGAGCGACGAGGGCGGCAGCGCCTCGCCGTGGCCTTGGTCGGCGCCCATGGTCGGCTCGTCGATCATCAGGACAGTCTTGTCCGGCTCGAGCTGCTTGGTGAGCCACGCGCACGAGGCGACGTCGCTCACGAAGCAGCGCGGCGGCCTGATCACCTGCGCGTTCCTCTTGCGCACCTTGGTGTTCGAGAGGCCGCCCTGCGTCTCCTGAAGCTTCTCGACGCCCACTCGCAGTTTCTCCTCCATTTGGGCAATCGAGGTCGAGGTCGACGCGCCGCGAAGACCGCACAGCCACGAACACGTCACTTGCTTGTTGTGCACCCACGCAAACGGGATGCCCATGTTGTACAGCGTCTGCGCGACCTCGAGGTTCACACGGCGTGCGAGGCAGCAGAAGACCACACGCTGCTCCGGGAAGAGCTCCGGCAGCGCCGGGGCGAGCGACGTCTTGCCCGTGTCGGGCGGCGAGCGCAGCAGCACCAGCCGAGGGCCTGGCTTGACAATCGATTTGAACAGGTCGAGCTGCGTCGAGTACGGCTGCAGGAACTTGGCCGCGTGGCGCGACTTGAACTGCGACGTCGAGAGCAGGTGCGGGTGCTTGCGCAGGCACTTGGACACGGTGAACTTGGTCTTCACCTTGAGCTCACCCAGTACGAAGCGTGCGTCGCTGAGCAGCTGTAAGGGCGGCAGCTCGTCGACGCCGTAGCGCTGCTTGTACTGGGTTTCAAAGATGACAATCGCGTCCGCCAGGTTGCGCACGTTGCGATAGCGCTTCTCCTCGGACTCCTCCTTGGTCGTCCCCTTCTCCTTCTTCCCCAGCAGCGCTGCGGCCGTGCCCATCTCCTTGGCGAGCTGCAGCTCCCATGGGGCGTCCAGCACGAGGTTCTTGCCCGCTTCAAGCGCCTCAAGCCAGCCCATCGCATGCGCGCCCACGCCCATCGTACTCGCGCCCTTCTTGGCACTCTCACCCTTCATGATGCGCAACACATTGTCGAGCTTGATCTGCGTCTTTGCGGGAATCGCAGCTTTGCCACCGCCCCCCTTCTTGCCGCCGCCAGCGCCCGGTTTGCCGCCGCCGGCGCCCGGCTTGCCGCCCTTTTTCTTCTTCTTGGGATCCTCCTCCTCTTCTTCCTCCTCGAGCTCGATAGGCAGCAGCTCGATAAGCTTCGGCCGGATGTGCTCCGTGTAGCACCACGTCGCAAAGTTATCCATCTCGGTGAGCATGTCGCCGAGGAACTTGCCGTTCGACTCATCGCGCTCGAGATCTCCCTTGGTGCGCACCTGGGCGCACGAGCGCTTGAGCATCAACGCGACCGTTTTCTTGTTGTGCGAGAGCGACTGCTCAATATTCTTCCACTCCATCTTCGAAACGGCATCGAGAAGCATCTCATCGGTGCCGCCGAACCCCTCCTGATCATCGTCCGGCGCCTCTGCGGCGGGCGCACTGGCGTCCGCGGGTGGGGGAGGTGGAGGGATTGGAGCGGCGATGTCGACAGGCTTCATGCTCAAAGGGTCCCGAGCAGCCGAGCTGTTGGTTGTGCGAGGACACAAGCACTGTGAGGGTCCTCACGTGCGCGCGAAGTTATTTGAGGTCACGAGGTCGCCGAGGTGTGAGCTCGTCTTCGGCTCTTCGCCCTTTCCCCCAATCCGTTAAGTAATTTTCCCTAGAAGCGCATACAGACCGGTCTGCAGCTTCACCTCGATAGCATTCCTTTCGCACACCCTCTCGCCTCCGACACACCCCGCGGCAGCAAGTAGGCTGTGTCCGTCGCTTTCCCTACTGCTTTCTCGCCTTCTTCGCCTCGAGCGCCAGCCGCTTTCGCTGCAGCTGCTCCAGGTGCCTCTGGCGCTTGAGTTCCCGCCGCTGCTGCAGCACGCCACCGCTCGCTGGCGACGATTCGCCCGTTGGTAGTTGCACCGTGGGTTGCACTACCGCCACGGCCACGGCCTCTACCTCACCTTCGTCTGCAGCCTCGCCACCGCCCTCGCTGCTGCCGCCCTGAGCTCCGTCGATCTCGCCAAGCTCCTCTTCAAAGCGCGCAATGTCCTGCTCCAGCTGCGCCTCCGTCCGCAGTTTGGCCTTCTGTTGCGCATCTAGCTCCTCACCCTTTCGGCGCCGTTGCTTGATATCATGTACTTGGCGCAACTTCTTGCGCAGCGCCCGCAACTTCTTCTGAATGGTGCTGCGCTCATCATCGTCATCGCTATCGCCGTCCAACGCGGCCTGTACCGCGGCCTGCACAGGATTTACCGCACTGCCCATGCGCACCGCCTGGCCATTGCGGATGACGACCATCGGTTCCTCCTCGTCGCTACCGTCGTGGTCATCTGCCAGCGGCCGCACACCCAATCCCTTACGTCGCGACTTCATGATACCTCCTCCTCCCTTTTGCTTCTTATACTTGGTATCGCGCGTTTCTTTGGCAATCTGCGTGCGGGATGACGAACGAGGCGGTGAGAGCTGGATACGCACGCGCCTGCCGTTATCCGTCCCGGAAGAAGAGAGAGGCTGATCTGAAGCGCACCGCCACTTTGTCTTTGCGCTTTTCGCGCTTCGCAGCTCGTGAACGGCCCATGGATGGCACACAGGAGGGCCGAGCGCAGAGGTCCCTCTCAATCGACGTCGCCGCGTTGTGGCGGGCGCTGCCCTCTACGTAACGAAATATGCCCGCGGCGAGGGGGGAGTGGGACCTCGCTCGCCGCGAGCGCTTTGAAAAAAGGATTTGTTGGAGGACATATAATGACTTTCGGCATCAGGCGCGACGCACACTGCGTGAACGAGATTACCCGATTACACTCGGTTTAAGCTCTGCCACCGCGATCTTGTGTGTGTCCCGGCTCCCCCCGGCGTCTTTTTACCGCGATCTTGTAACTGATCGACCTCTCTTCACATTCACAGAGTTTCCCTGGAGAGGACGTGGACACATGGTGGGTCCTCTGCAAGCCTGCGCCACGCCTGCCTGATGCGCGCGCCATATTTGCTGACCTTGTGTTTTGCTGCTGTTCCGCTACTGCAGCCTCCTGCTGCTAAGCCTGCTGCTAAGGCTGCTCCGGCTGCTAAGGCAAAGACGGCGGCCAAGTCCCTCGCGGGCGAGTCCATCAAGAAGAGCGTCAAGAAGAGGTACACGACCGCCTTCCACCGGCCGAAGACACTGCGCCTGCTGCGCAACCCGAAGTACTCGCGCAAGTCCGTGCCGAAGGTCAACCCGCTCGATCAGTTCTCGATCCTCAAGTACCCGCTCACGACTGAGTCGGCGATGAAGAAGATCGAGGACAACAACACGCTGGTCTTCATTGTGGACGTGCGCGCGAACAAGCGCCAGATCACCGATGCGGTGCGCAAAATGTACGAGATCAAGACCGCGAAGGTCAACACGCTGATCCGGTGCGCGCGCGTGCTGCAACCACTCGAACCAACACACACACACACACACGTTATGCGCGGCTGTGCCGCCGGCTCGGGGTCTGCCGTCGAGGCCGTGGTGGCGGAAGCGACGGTCGGGAGCAACGCAGCAGAGCTAACAACAGCAGCCTTGAGGGAATCAGTCCGCTATCAGAGCAGCAGTCGAGGAGAGCGCAGCTGCGCAGACATGTAGCCATCCGCTGTGGCGGCGGGCGGCTACCGCGCGCATTCGGGAGCTCTACTCCTTCAGCAGCGGATGCGTCGCAGCACGGCGCTACAGGCTGCCCTCTCACGCCGCGCAGCCGCCAGATAAGCGTCCATGCGCCCCCATCTGGCCGGCAACGGACGGAAAGGCGCCTGTGAAGATGGCCGAGCGTGGCTGGCTGCCCTTTAGTCCCACATTCATGGCGCTCTCGATGACCTCGATGACCTCCTCTGACTGTACCTCGCGCACATGTGCCCCCTGCCCGCAGCCCTGATGGCCTGAAGAAGGCGTACGTGCGCTTGACGACGGACTACGACGCCCTCGACGTTGCCAACAAGATCGGCATCATCTAGAGAAAATTGGATTGAGAGAGCGAGAGCTGGGTGTACCACCCACTTGTGTGCGTTTTATTGGTCTTATTGTGCTTTATACAGGCGTCATTATTAGCAGGAGCTGACGCAGAAGCACCACGTTGGCCCAGCCAGGCTGGACTTTTTACGCGGCGGCTCGCACGTCATAGGACATAGTTACGGCTTACGCGGGGGAGCGAGGCTTCCTTGGAGCGGACGTTAATTCGCAATACCGCGGTAGCGACGTGCGAGCCCAACATCGTTCCCCAAAAGTGAGAGACCCATGCCTCTCTCCTCCCGCCGAGACTATGCTTTCGGCACGGCGCTGACCTCAAGAGTAGCGCCCTCGGAGGAGCCTAGACGCACGCGGTACACGTGACCGTTCACGCTCGCGGGGAATGGCGTTGGTTCGAAGCCGCACGGCGCCGAGCAGCGTAGGCGCACGCGCCGCGCTCCTCCATCAGCGCCGCTGGCGGCGCTGGCGGCGCCGTCACCGTCCGCGAGCAGGGTGAGGTACGTATGCGTGGAGGAGGCGAGGGCCGGCTTGAGACGCACCACAGCCGTTGAGGGCGAGGGCTGCAGTGTGAGGACGACGCCATCGAAGGTAGCACCGTCGAGCTGCATCAGGAGGCCCAGAGGTGCGAGGTAGAGCTTCCGACGGAACCCATCACGCGGCGTGATGCGCAGCTCGGTGGCAGTGGTACACGCGCTTCCGTTGGCGAGCGTGAGTGCCTCGTTGGGTCGTGCCGACGCGAGATCACAGCCCACGCACAGCCAGCCCACGGCAGATGTGCACGAGAGGTATGAGCCCGCATGCTTCCAATGGCCGTAGAAGCCCACGCCAAAGTCAGCCGAGTACGCGTCGCGGCTGAGCAGGTCGGGGTCGCCGTGCCAGCCCATCGAAGCGGAACCGTCCGGACGAATGTTGGTGAGGGTGCCGCCGTTGGCGCACGCGGCGAGCCGCCACAGCCACGCATCGTCCGGATGGCGAAGCGCGTGGTCAAAGATCGGGATGCTGTTCAGCGCGGCAGCGTAATGATGCATCACGCGCTCGTTGCCTCGCATCGTTGCGCCGTTGATGGTGAAGTCCCACCAGCGCCGAGCGGAGCCGCAGTAGGCCCAATGCGGCGACGCACTCACGTAGGCGGTGACCGCGTCGAGCGTCTGGCGCGCCTCGGTGAGCTTGCCGAAGCGGAGCATCCATGTGGCGATCTCCTCGTGCCCGGTCGAGTCCCAGGCAAACTCGGAGCCGTACGGGAAGGGCATCTTCAGCCACACCGCCATGCGCTTCTCGACGGTCTGCTGCAGCTCGCGCGCCTCTTCGTGCCACCCCTCGCGCTGCAAATCGGTCAGGACGAGCTCGAAGATGGAGCCCACCATGAGCCCCCACTGCGTCGTGCCGATGCCGCCACCCACCTTTTTCGTCCAGGGGTCGCCTCCGCAAGTCCACAACGCCATCGAGGTGCTATGCGCCTGCCTCAGGTACCAGCGCCAGTCGCGCCGCGTGAGCTGCGGCGTGTGCCAGCGAGCGACGCGGTAGAGGCTCCAATAGACGGCGGTCACGTGCGGGTAGTTGTACGCGCGCCAGCTCTCGAGGGAGTGCTCCTCTGACCAGCAGTCCATCCATGAACACCGCTTGGGCCAGCAGCTGCGGCACACGTTCGCGAGCTCAGGCGCCGCGGCGGTCGCGGCTTTGCCGGCTTCCGAGCTGGCGTCGTTCATCGCGTCAGTCCAGTAGAGCAGGGACAGGCGCACTGAGTAGTCGGACGACGACTGCAGGAAGCGGCCTCGATCCGGATGACTGCCTTGGAAGAGGGTGTGGTTGACGAACTCCTCCAGCCGACCGATCTGAACCAAGTCTGGTGCACCGACCTGCTTGACGGCGATCGCGAGCTGGGCGCCTGCGCCCGCCTCGTCCGACAGACCCGACATGTAGACCCGCCGCTCCTGCGTCACAGGCGCATTGGCCGCGGCGTCCCAGCCAAAGAAGGCGCCGTCGCGGTGCCAAGGGTCTGGCGTGCCCACTGGCAGCCAGGCTTTGGTCGCTCCGTGCTCACCGTGCAGCCGCACCAACTCGCGAGCGGGCGCACTGACGAACACGTGCACGCTCATGCGAAGCGGCCCGCCCGGCCGGTGTGTCCCATCCGGTGCAAATTCGATCGTGAGGCGCACACGCCCGGCAGCACCCTTGCGCGAGGCCTGGGGGAGTAGCGGGCAGCGAAGGCGCACGGCAGCGCCCTCGATGAGGCCGGCGGTGGCGCAGGGACCGACGGTGAGAGCGCTTGAAGGCTCGACACGGATGGTTGGGGCCGTCAGCTGCTGCTGCGTCTGCGTGGGCACGAGTGCCCGTGGCAGCGTGAGCACGAGCGCCGCCGAGATCATATCTCCCCCGATCACGGGCGAGGGCAGCGGCTGAGCCACGGGCATGCCCGCGCGCAGCAGTGTTGCCTCTACCAGCTCGAGGGAGGGTGCGAGCACGAAACGCAGCCCGTATTCGGCCGAGGCGCCCGGGGGCAGAACGCGCGACGTTGGGGCGTTCCACGGCTGCGCGTGACGCCACTCGCCTTTAGCATACGCGTCCGAGTGCAGCAACAGCTCGTAGCTCATCTCGTACATGAAGTCGAGACGCATCGCATCTTCGCCATTCCGCAGCGGCCGCCACGCCTCAAACTCGGTGCCTGCTGCGGGGAGGAGGAGGAGGACGGGGCCGCCGCCCGTCGCGCGCGTCACTTGCACGTAACCGCCACCCATGCCCAGAAACGGCTCGACGAACGAGCACTGGTGCGCCACTTGCACGAGTGTGCGCCCAACGAAGTCTTGATCAAACGGCATCGAGATGCCGAGGGCGCCGAGGGTGACTTCAGTGGTGGTGCTCGGGTTGTGCACCTTGAACCAGAGCTCGAGCCCTCCGCTGCGGCCGGTGCCGTCGTCCTCGACCGCGCCGCGACGCGAGGTGAGCGTTCGGGTCACCTGCAGCGGACAGTCGCCCGCTCTCCTCCTCCCTGGCGTACTCTGCAACCCGACATCGACCGAGTGTGACCAGTCCATGGGCGTCGCACCGGGAGTGAGCTTGCCAGCCTTGGCCTTGGCCGCCGCCGCCACCTGGCCGTCCACCACCGTCGAGCACAAGCTCTCAGCTTGACCACGTGGCGTCGCCCGGAGCGTCAGGTCGCCCAAATGATGGAACCCATCAGGCGTGCGGTCGAGGACTTGGCCGTTGCCGAGGTGCACCTCGGCGTCGGTGAGCGGCAGCGGGAAGCTGAAGTGTGGCTGGGTCTCCGAGTGAGGCGTGAGCAGCTCGATCGTGCCCGTCTCATTGCGCAGCCCCACCATCATCTCAGGGCTAGTCAACACCGTCAGTGGCTCCTGCTGTCGCGCCGCACGTTGCAAGCGGCGCCCCACCTTGTAATGTTCAGCTGGCTGCGAGAGCAGGGCGCCAGAGGTCCACGGCGTCTTGACACCACCGCCCCGAGAGATGGGCTCCGACGGATCCGCCGCATGCTTCAGCCAGCACTGACCCACCTTGTCGCCGCAGAGCGCTGCGTCAGCGCAGAAGACCCACACGTTGCACGCCTCCCTCTCGCTCTTGGCCGACTGGGCTTGCTTGGAGCACGCCTCGCAGCACTCGGCGACGCTCGCGACCTTGTGGTTGGAGCCCCAGCGCACGACGCCACCCTCGAGCTCCGTGTGAGCCCGCGCATGGCACTGCTCTGGTGCATCGACTGCAAATTCCAATGGCAGCGACGGCGTCAAGGGCATCGGAGCGGGAATGATCACGAGAAGCTCGTGTTGGCGCTCGGTCGGTTGAATTGGAACTGTTGCGCCTTCGATGTCCACGTGGAGTGAGGCGCTCGTGGACGCGGCAACGGCCTGCGTGGACGCTGACACAACACTATTGTGAGCGTACGATGACGGATGGTAGATGCGACTCTGGTGACCGACCGCTGAGGCGTCCGAGATCACGGCGAAGCGCAGCCACGCTAGCAGCAACGCGGCAATGCCCGCCACGAAGATGCACGTGCGCGCATTGCTCGCGGACGAGGCCGGGCCGCGGCGCTTCGTTGAAGGCGGCATGGAATTCGCGCTCACACCAAGTTCATTATGAATACGTTACACACAACACGTTCACGTGTGAAGCCTTCATGTGTGAATGAGAGTGTGCGTCTGTGTGATTTCTAACACCAATCTGACGCGATTTGCAGCAGTACCGGTTGAACTTGGGCTTAAACATCCAGTGAGATGGCCGCCTATTGGCATATTTGCATGGGCATTTTTGGCGTTGGTTTCACACTGGTTTCACACTCCCTCTGTTCATAGG
>Ga0209550_10003296_pt1 | contig 15400 bp, 14 predicted proteins | sample LauGreSuBDMM15SN_2_FD_187567 | JGI IMG/M metagenome (GOLD analysis project Ga0209550, IMG submission 187567) | Freshwater lake microbial communities from Lake Michigan, USA - Su13.BD.MM15.SN (SPAdes) (version 5) | ecosystem: Environmental > Aquatic > Freshwater > Lake | place: Lake Michigan...
CAATTTATATCTGCGTATTAAATTATATGACGCACTCTAGAAAACATCGTCAAAAATCGCCCATTCGGAAAACCATGGGTGGTGATAAGAGAAGATCTTATACAGGTTTTTGTCATAAGGGATTTGCACTGAAAAATAATAATGGGGTAACATATTGTTACGACACAGAAGCAGCAAAAGCAGAAGCAGCAAAAGCAGAAGCAGCAAAAGCAGAACAAAACGCAGCAGTTGCGGGTAAATTCTTTTTTTCTAACAGCGATATTACACGAAAGGTTCACGACGATGACGACGATAGTTCGGAACGACCTTCCACGGGAAGGCGGCCTGACAGTTTAACTTCTATGCCTGAAGATGCAGCACTTGCCACACAAGCTGATCCTTCCTTATGGAAAACTTTCTTTGTGGATCCGAAATTACAAGGAATACCAGGAAATACACATTCACCAGTACAACTAAATAAAGAATTTGAAAACTGCATAATTACAGACAAAAATAATGTAATCTATAGTATTCCCGATACCATTAATAAATCGGGATCTAATGACATTCAATCTGAACTTGCAGATGAACAATTTTTTACCATATTGTTTAATCCACATGATCGACCAACGATTTCTACAATTTCAATTAAACGAAAAGGTGATGGTCTCGAAAGCAGGGAGTATCTCCCTAAAACATATAAATACGACCAAGATAACAAGTTTGCTCTCATAGGTACACACACAATTTATCCCGAAATAGTGCTAAATCCTTTGCAAGTTGCAAACGCTCTCAGGATACTCGAAACTCAAACATTAGAACCCGAAAAATACATGTATTTAGCAACTAAATTCACAAATTATTACAGCAAATGTACATGCGAAAATACTGAGATAAAAGTGAATAGTACATATGTACTCGAAAACAAAACGATAAAAATTAAAGAAATTTCCCAAACATTTGAATTAATAAATGGTGAAATTATCAGGAAAGTTTACGTAAATTATACAGAATGCATTGACAAAAGCAAAGAAACGGAGAGAAAATCTAAGAAAACCAATCAAACCATACGAAACGATCTTAGAGGTGCATTCTATGCATATTTTCATGATAAAACACGTTCACCCGAAAAACGCAGCGCATATTTCAATGTGTTAACTGAGACGCCATATAAATTAACGGCGGATGATATCGCAAAATTTAACCAAATCATGCAAGACAAAAGTATATTATCTGAAGAGGCTCAAAGATTGGCTCCCTTGCCTGTCAATAACTTATTGCCGAATAAAGGGCTTCAAGTAGGTGGTATTTACAAGCTTTCGAACGTGTGCTCAAATGGATTATCAAAACGAGAGAATGAGGAATGTAATAAAGAATTTTATATGACAGTAGTCAGTATCCGAGATAATATTGAATATAAGTTAAATTCATCGAGTGACCCTTATGGTCGTTTTCTTCAAGGTGATATACTATTTAATAATATCAATGCCATGAACGTTTCCAGATGCGTAAGTATTCCTGCTCAGTTCTCGCCCGAATTGATGATTATAGATGAAATCCCTCCACCTCCTCCTCCTCCAGCTCCGATAGATGTTCTCAGTCTTTGGGCTGCAAACAATCAATTGAATTTAACGTTTTCTATTAGTGACAATATTGTAAAAGTAATTCAAAAAGACCCTAATGATGACGAACAAATAACCTACCACCGAATATCAGAAACCCCTACTATTTGCAGTGATATTAGTGGTGCAAAGAAAGTATTTATGCGCAAACTTGATTTAAGTCAAGACAAAAAAGTAAAAGGAGAGTTATTATTATTAGACGACTTTACTCCTTTAAGTCATGAAAATGGCAACATTTTTTCTTTTGATATTGATAAAATAAATAAAATGGCAACTGTTGTTAATAATAAATCGGGTGGTAGAAAAAGTATGAAACGTCATCGTAATCGTCGTCAAATGAAGTCTCGTCGTCGTAGGCGATAAACCATTCGCGATCACCCAGTGTAAACCATTTCGTCATACAATATGCGAAATAGTTCATTTCTTTCCCTTTTTCTTGTTGGATTTGGGAGCAGCAGCAGCAGCGGCGTCACCATTACTGAGTCCCAGCGTCGACATGAGGTCGTCCACCGACAGGGTCGTCGACGCCGCCTGCTGTTTCATGGCCAGAAGCTGCCGATGTTTCTCGAGCTGTTCCTCGCGTTTCGCCAGTTCCGCCGCTTTTTCGGCCAATTTCTTCTCCTGCCGCTGCTGCGCCTTGGCCAGCACTTTTTCGCGCATCGACATTTTCTTCTCGAATTGTTTAAAGGCATTCTGATCGACTTTGGCGCCCTTTGGGATATTGACACCCATTCCCTTGGCCATCGTCTTGAACATGTTGGTAAAGTCTTGTCCCCCACCCATATCCTTCATCTTCTTCATCATCTCACTGGCCTCTTTCATAATGTCCTCGCGCGAAATGTCGCCCGCCGCCATTTTCTGATTGAGTTTGTCCCCCACCGTTTTCACGAGACCCGACACCTTTTTCGGATCCTTCATCAGCATGGCCAAGACCTCTTGCGTCGATCGGGCGTCCTTCATGTCCTCGCCCAATGTATTGGCAAAATCCTCGCCCAAATCCTCGGCGAGCTCCTTGGCCAATTTGCCAATCTTGCCATTGAACAATTCCATCAAGTGTTTGTGAATCTCCTCGGGCTTGGGAATGTTGGGCATGGATGTCTTCTTCTTAAACGGATCGTCTTCGTCGTCGGAGGATTCCACGTCTTCGGCCTCTGTTGGCGCATTCGCAGATTCGCCGCCAAAAAACGCCGAAAAGGCCTTTTCAAAATTGGCATCCTCCTCCTGACTTCCGGACGCCTTGTTGAAAAAGGTGCCTAAACTCTCCATGACATCTTTCAACTTGTCTTGCAGCTCTTCTTCGTTGACACCGTCAAAGAGATTCATCGACGGACCAAAGTCCGACTTGTCGTGTATCGATCCCACCAACATGAACAAGATGACTTGCAAATATTTCCACAAGGATTCGCGCGTCTTGTCCGTAATGCCTTCACAATGAAACAGGGCCTTGAATTCGACGCCCGGCAGAAACATGGTATTGATCCCCGAATCGTGCGCAAAAATGTCGGCATTTTGATTGAGAATGTCAAAGAACCGCTCGGGATACACGGCTAAACAATGCTGCAACAGCGAATCCATTTCCACCTCGGGTTCGAGCCACTTGGACCAGGACATGGCGTATTCCGGAAAGGTGGCCGTGAGATCGCGGGCAAAATCGACCATCGTGGCGCGAAACTTTTCGGGCATAGTAGGTGCTGGCACAGACATTTTTGGATTCGTCTATAGAAGCTTTGCATATTTCTTAAGTGCCTTTAACGCAATAATTTCTTTGCATAGAACAACACCCCATATGTTTGAGAAAACGTCGCAAATGAAGGAAATTACGCCCATACACCATCGACGCGGCCAAAATGGTCGCGTGTATTTGGTAACGTATCGGGACGGTAAGAAAGCCCTGTTAAAGATGCCCAAAACACAGTACAATGACAATCTCATGTACGAATACTTGGTGGGCAAACATTTTACCAATCACGCGGGATCGTTATTTGTCAAAACCTATGCCCTCTTTCGTCATCGCGGACCTTGCAACGACGATGAACCGGTCGACCTTACACCCAAGCCCAAGGATCTCGACTTGGTATCGGTATCGAGTGCAAACTATCATGAATTTTGCAACTGCAACCAAAATTTTGCCCTCTTGACAGAATACATTGAAAATGCTCGTACCTTGGAGGACTACCTGCACCAAATCCGGTACGATCGCAACGTGACCTTGAGTATATTGAAACGAATCTACGACAAGTTGACTCAAGTGTATCCATCATTTGTACACAACGATTTGACACTCGTCAATGTACTCATCAACCAGTCCGGATTCTCCAAAATCATTGATTTCGGTAGAAGTTATTTCCACGTCGACGAAAACAGTTCGGAAAATCTGCACATGCAAGTCATGGAGTATTGCCGCAACTATGGAAAAGAGAATGGATTCGGGGATATATGGAATGTGCCGAATTTCAAAACGGAACAGACCTTTATGAATCGATGCATCCAACGCAAACCATCCTTGCACGGATGCCCGACTTGTCGCGACACTGCCGATTTGCGCTTGTTGTTTGATCTCAACGAAAAATATCCGCATCACGATGATCTAAAAGCACTGTTGGAAAATATTCAGCCCACCATGAATCTCATGACACGCGAATGTGTAGACAAAAAAGCCACGGATCACCACAAAATCACCACCATAAAAGAAGCTAGACAGGCACTTTATGCCTTGGAAGCCACGCCAAAATTAAACATGGAATCCCTGCTTTTTCCTTTAAGGACACGGACATCGCGTCTTCTTGTTGGAGGAGGCACCACACGACGACGTAAGCGATTGTCCTGGCAACAGAAAACAATCAAATCTCTGCCCACCAAAGAAGAAAAAGTCGTCTTCGTATTTTACACGTTTGCAAACGCTGGTTCCCTCCCCTACTCTTCTTGGACGTACAACAAACTGCCCACTGGATGGTGGTGGGTCGGAGCTGGATCCACTGCATCCCTACCCAAAGACACGACGACCGCCGTCAAGAGAGCAATCTTGTACAAACGCGAAGAGCAATTCAAGGGACCGGAGAATACGCAAGCGCAGACGATGCAGTACTTGAACACGGTTTTTACAAAACTGAAAAAGGATGGTGTCATTGCCAGGTTTCAACTACGACGATCCTACTTGCCATGAAAAACCTAAAGCACCGGATAACTGGCCGACAATAAGATGCCGCATTGTCCATCCCCATGATTGTACGGCTCGTCCGTTTTCGGATCTTTGCCGCGTCCTAGACGAATGTATCCACCGAGTCCCCAACTGTCCGACCACGAATTTTTCACCAAGTAATACTCGATCCCCTTGTCATCTTGCCCGTAGCCCACGGCCAAGACACCATGATCGAGTTTGGTACCACACGTTCCCGTAAAGACGCCCGAGTGGTAGAGTTGAAAATCGCGTTGGTCGGCTTCAATGGCCACGGACACGGGCTGTTTCGACAGGGCGGACATGAAGGCCGCGTCCTGACTGGGTTCCACGTCGACAAAGGACGAAATTTGCGACCCTTGGACCAACGAGCACGTCGTCTGGCATTCCTCCTGTTGGGTCGACACGTAGGGATAGGACGTCGCATTACACAAGCCGCCGTTGCGGTGGATCCAGTCAAAGGCATTGTCCATGAGTCCCCCGTTGCACCCGCCGTCTTTCCCAGGGACGCGGTGGTTTTTGCGATTGTCGCAATCCACGAGCTCTTGCTCCGAAAAGGATACCAATTTGCCTCCCTGGTGAATAAAAAACGCACCTTCGAGTGCTCCCGTGGTGGAAAACGACCAACACGATCCGCATTGGCCCTGATCTTTGACGGTCGTCACTGCGCCCTCTTTGACCCAATCCACCGCCGCCGGCAATTCTGCCGTAGAAACGAGCGGCGATTTCCGCAAAGGAGAGGAAAAGGGGGCGTCCATGCCACCAATCATCAGCGTGCGAAATTCGTCGAGATTCATGCCCGAAAATTGATTGTGCCCCAAGGTGTAGGACAAGTTGCGTGCATTCACGACACGAATATAGTCGTCATTGTCGATCCAGGTATTCCACATGGCATGATAATGGGAGGATGCGACATCCACGACAATACGGTGTTTCACGAGCCACGCTTCAAATTGTTGGACCAAGTTCGGTTCGCCAGCGCGGGTCAAGAAATGGGTCAAGAATACGAAACAAGGTGTAATGAACCACATTGTTTAGTATACGTCATTATTTTTCTGATCCGGATCAATTCGCCGTGGAATACAACGCCATGGCTGTGGCAACCACAGTAAGGAACATTATCCAGAAAAAGATGAACTTGCTGATGAGTTTCTCAGCTGCATCGTCCAAGGATTGCGAAGAAATGTAATAATAGCTAAAATAGATGAACGTAATCACGCCGGAAATGGACAATCCAATAATCGGCGATCGAAACATCTCACTGATGGTCCCCTGTAGGAGTTTCAGTCCCTCCTTGAGTTTTGGAACAAACGCAATAATCCAGATGAATATACTGAGAATGACAAAAATGCTTAGGAAATTTCCGAGAGTAGACGTTTGTGTCGATGGCATTACATATTCAAGCGACATTTTTCCAAGGATTAAACCAACAACCAGACCTCGAGGTCTGGGTTGCGTTTAAATTTCGACATAATAGTCGTCGGATTTCATGCACCAAAAGGGTATGCGCTCGTCCGTGTTGGAAATCTCTTGGAAGTAAATGCAAGAGGCGGATTGGTTGGATAGGTAGGACTCGAGATGTGTTGGATCGTCTTCGGGATTGGTCGTCGTCGTCGTTTCTGTGTCCACTTTTTGGTCCTCTTTCAATTCCTTTTTTTCGGTGGTGTCCTCCTCCCCGTTGGGTCGTCCAACATCACCACCGTATGTCATTGAAGATCCGGTGGCGCCACCTGTAGAAGAAGCAAAGAGATTGAAAAAGGATCCCGTTTCTTTCATCGCACCTGTCGCACCTGGCTCTCCCGTTGTACCGGTGGCACCACCAGTGTCGTCAACAGCACCTGTAGAAGAAGCAAAGAGATTGAAAAAGGATCCCGTTTCTTCCATTGCACCTGTCGCACCACCTTTTGGACTGTCTCCCGTTGTACCAGTGGCACCACCAGTGTCAACAGCACCTGTGGTACCAGTGGAAGACGATGTCGAGCTGAAAAAGGATGTGGTACCAGTCGAGCCAAAGAGATTGAAAAAGGATGTGGTTCCAGTTGTTGGACCTGTGGTACCAGTGGAAGATGATGTCGAGCTGAAAAAAGATTCGGATCCAGTTGGACCTGTGATACCAGTCTCTGCAGCGGCACCGGTGTCCGACGATGCCGTGGTTCCGGTAGGACCGGTAGGTCCAGAAAAGTAATTGACCACCGAAGGAATCACCTCCCCCAGCGACATGGTGGTCAACGTCATGGGTTGTTGCCGTCGTAAAGGCTGAGTGAGATAAATGGCATCTTGGCAGAATCCAACAAATCTCCGCCATGTAAACTTTTCTGCGCGAAGGGGAAATTTACTAAACACGTAAAAATTACCCAACACAGAGTGCGAAATTCGATTGTCCAAAAAGTCGACATTGTCGCGGTCGCCGTCGTCGCCGCGATCTACATTGACGTATCCGTCGTTTCCGCCGTCGTCGCAAAGATACATGACCTCGGGAACATAGATGCGCGTTCCCTTCCGGGTGTACAAGAAGATCAAATGGGAATGTTTGTGGAAAAAGGTGGGCAAGCCACGTTGCACAGGATGTCCAAGAACAAATCGTTGATTCAATAGCTCGTCGATCGTGACCCAGACTCGTTTCACCGGCGTCGAGTCCAACATTTTTTTCCCGGCAATGTCGTAAAAGACGTACACGTCGTCGGTGACGTCATTCAACACATATCCCCGGTATTCGACATTTTGAATTTCGTCGATAATTTCGGCCAGATGTTGGAGACACTCGTTTTGAAAGTACACGCTGGTTTCTTGCGTGGCTGCCAGTTGAAACGTAAATTGCGGATAGTCAAAGACTTGACCATCGAATTGCATGGCATGCACTACAAAGGGAACTTGTCCATCCTGGCGAATTTCATAGGCGCATAACCGCACCGTGAATTTTTTGGTAATGTCGCGTTGTCTTCCGAATTCTCGTCGCATCTGTTCTTCATCTAAATATATTACTGCTTCCCCCTTGGAGTCGTCGTCGTCATCGGCTACGTTGTCGTCGTCATCGCCGTCGTCGTCATCGGCGGCGTCGTTGTCGTCACTCGTTGTTGGATTATCATGAAACTTGATCTTCGGATGTGACTCGCCGTTCAAAAGGACGCGTTTGCGCAATGCTTGTTGGATAAAGAGATCCGACATGTACTCTTGCAACAATCGTCTTGTTTAAATGGATAAGAGAATATAAAGACGACGGGTGTACGTAGAGAAAAGGAAAGATGCCAATGTCCGAATACAGTGGAAGCTTTGTCGAGGAGGAGGATTTCCTCATGGAACAAGATCAACGCGAGTTGATTGATGCCTACTTTGATACCTATGAGGAAGACGACGACAGTGGAATGGTGAGCCGAGGACGAGGCCGTCGCAACCCAAAAAAGGACGAGTTGATGTCGCAAATGGACAAGGGGTTTGCCATTCTTTTCCCCACATCGAAACATCCAATTGCCTACTTTCACACGAATGCCAACCCTGGATCTACCATTCGCAATGCAGTCACGGGGATTTATGAATCGGGCTACAAATTTGGGTCCGCCAACGAGGATTTGTTTTTCAAAGTTGGCCAATCGTGTAGCGGTACGACGGGATATCATCACATTTTGTTCTACGACACACCCGAACAGTACGAGAAACATTTTTGTACCACGGTCAATGCGGACATGAAATCGAAGTGGTCAGAGAAATCGATGCGTCGTCGTCGCGAGGTTTCGGAAAAGAATCGTCTGTCATCGACCATGCTTCCCACAATTGTAAAGTAAGGTCCGGTTGACGGATGCGATCGACTTCGAGCCACTCTTTGGCCATGTCGGCCCGTGTGGTTATGGCAAGGTTAGGGTTTTCTAAAGCCCGGACTTTGTGTTGGATGTTCATGTATCGACGAATCGTGTCGATTTGGTCGACGGGATCATCCGTGGCGAAGCGTTCGTCACATCCGCCTCTCTCTGATGTCAAAGGCACGGGTCGAGGGGGGGGCGCCAGAATCGGGGGGGCGCCGAGTTTGCGTTTGCTCCGGCGTGCGGGGACTCCGAAGAAAAACAAAACCAAGGAGAAACCAATGTTTTTCAAACATCGCACGGACCAAAACGCATCGCTTCGCAGAGGCCCGTTTTTCATGTATAGTACAGTACGACTACATGAAAAATCCTAGCAATTGGACCTGGTGGCAGTTGTCATGTCGCCAACCAGGAGCATGGCTTGAATATACGCCGCCATGTTGGGATTGACTTGGATGGGACCATATTTTTGTAACAATTTTTTAGATTCCACATCTTCCGTTTGTTGTTGTTGGGCAAATTCAATCATGACATCCACGGTGGACGAATTGGTGTTGGATACGACTTTACGTGCAAGGTTGGAAGCGTCGGACGGTCGTTTGGTTTGAACATACAAGACGTACTTGTTCAAGGCCTCCATAAAGGTTTGCAACTGCAATTTTTGTTCTGCCGTGAATTGTGTGGCCATCATATTGGCCATGGATGATTCACGGAGGACAAAGAAATGGAGCAATTCACATACATTGGTCTTGCGATGATCATCACGATCACGGTCCCAGCGATTATTGAGATCTCGCCCACGGTCGCCGGCGTAGGGAAGGTAACCGTAGTCGTCTTTTCCAAAGTAGTGATAGGTCGTCGTCTGCTTCTTGTCACCGCTGTCGTCCTGGGGGCCGCGACGTACATGTTCCCAGGAATTGTTACCGGGCACGATTTGACGACCATCGATGTGTGTGGCATCGGTCACGCGAGCTCCAACATCTTTTTCCCGATTTACGTTTTCATTGTTGGCGTCCAGTGCATCATACGTTCTTTTGGTTTGTTTGTATCGATCGGCAAACGAGCGAAACGTCTTTTGTGTCGGATCATACCCTTCGATGACAGTGGATACGGAAACGATGAGAATGACGACTAAAACCAAGACAATCCACTGAAGCATAAAGAAATACCCAATAGAGTATATACAGGAAAAAATGTCGTCGACGATGTCACAATGGTGGCAAAATTTAGCAGATAGCTTCCAACGCAATCGGTTTTTGGAGTACCAGGTAAATACCGGTCTCTTTGGTATTCCCGTCGCAACGTTTGGTCTCGTGACAATTGCCGCGGCGGTATTTGTACACGCCACATTTTCGGACGAACTTTCTGCCATGGGGACAAGGGTATACGAAGCGGCAGAGCAGGGTGTGAACAAGGCGACGGAATTGGCCGAAACGGCACAAGTGGCCATCTCCGAACAAGCCAATCGCATGGGAGAGGCCGTTTCCAAATCCATGAACGAGGAAGCCGCCCCTCCTCCCCGAAAAACAGAGGAATCACCACCACCACCAGCAGAGGAACCAAAATCACCGGTCGAGGAGAAAAAAGAGGGGGGTCGTAGACGACGACGTAGAACCAGTCGAAAAAGAACATAAATTCAATTGTTGTACCCATAGAAAAATGGATCATCCCAAACCACGCGGCCGAAAACGAAAGACGACGGAAGTGGTGGATACTGCTACTCCGACGCCGCCAACCGAGACGGTTCTTGAAAATGTCCACATCGTGGTTGAAGAACTTCCTGCACCGCCATCCGAGGAGGGGGACGGGAAAAAGCGTGGCCGGAAACCCAAGGGGGGCAAGTTGATCTCCAAACTGTTGGATCCATCTTTCGTATCTCCCTCGGTGGCCAATGTGATTTTGCATTTAAAGTGTTCTCTGATCGAGTTGGATGAATACATTGTCCAACAAAACAAACAAATTATTGATCCGTTGCAGTACAATCCCGAGATCCCGCCGGAAATAGTCAGTTTCGATCGAAACCCAGACACGTTTGCCAGCTATGAGGATACTACTACTACTACTACCAACACCAACAGTGCAGTCGTGTCGAACGACTCTCCAGCACAAACAACAAGATCAACGACGACGATGACGACGACGACGACGACGACGACGACGACTCCAACACCAGGAGGAGGAGGCGAACCGTTGAGCACGGAACATGCCCAAAAGATGAAAAAACTCAAGGTCAGTTTGTACAAGATGACCTGTGCCAATCAAAAAGCGGCATGTTTTTGGTGCACGTGTGATTTTGACAATGACGCCTGTTTCATTCCTCGCGCAATGGATTCGACCATGATTCACGCCTATGGATCGTTTTGTCGTCCAGAATGTGCCGTCGGATATCTCATGAATGAAAATTTGGACGATTCGACCAAGTTTGAACGCTACCACTTGTTGAATCAAGTGTACAGCGCCATGTTGGGGTACAAATCCAACATCAAACCGGCCCCCAATCCGCATTACATTCTTGACAAGTTTTATGGCAACATGACGATTCAAGAATATCGCAAACTGTTGAGTTCCGATCATTTGCTCTATACGCTGGACAAGCCCATGACGCGCATTTTACCCGAACTGCACGAAGTCACCGACGATTTCGTCTTGGGCATCTATGGTGGAAGCAACAAGGGGACGGGGGCGACGCAAGCCGGGGGCGTATACAAGGTCAAACGTCAGAGCGAAAAGCTGCAAGGACCGTCGAAAGCGAGCATCATTCGGGGCAAATTCGGCATGACGCAAACCTAAAGACAGACAAACGGTGAGCACACCGTGGTACACTTCATTCGTTGGGAGGGGTGTGTGTGTGTGAGAGGGGAAATATATATGTCGACAACATAGGATGGCATCATTCGTGCAAGGAGAATATGGATGTGTACACAAACCTTGTTTACAATGCACAAGCGCGACTCCTGGCACAGTTTCCAAAACCATGGAAACCGAAGAGGCCGAGGATGAATTGGCACAGTATGTAATGGTGCATGCGGCAGATCCAGAGGCCGAATTTCATTTAGGTATGCCTACATTGTGTGACATTGACAATACGATTTCCAATCAAATCGCATTATTAAAATGCCGCATCGGGAAAGACGTGCTGCGAAACATGTCCCAGTACAAACTGATTGTGATGAAGGACGGCGGTAAAAACTTGAGAGAATATGCGGAGGAAGTACAGTCTTGGCTACCGTCGTCCGAAGCCACTCAACAATGTCGGGCATTTTTGAAAGAATGCGTGCGTTTGTTTCGAGGTCTCCACGTATTTCAACAACACGGCATCTTGTTGAATGACGTCAAACCACAGAATATTGTCTATGACGGATCGCGATTGAATTTCATTGATTTTGGAATCACACAGAACAAGAATGAACTGATGCATAACTTGTTACACACACCGGTGTATGCTTACGATTTTTCGATTTTACATTGGAACTTTCCCTGGGAAATGGCGTTTTTAAATCGTTCCAAGTTCGAATCCATTACGCTTGCTTGGAAAAAACAGTTGCGCCAGGATATGACGTCGAAATCGGGGTATTATATTCATTTGAAAGAGTATTTTGCCCATACGTGGATCCCGCCAGAGAACAGTTTTCTAGAATTTGATGCATTCATCGATGGCGTGTTGGACGAGGAACTCGATTATGTGGACGTTGTTGTCCAATGCTTGGCGACGATTGATTCCTTTGGCCTAGGTCTGACGCTCATGAATTGGCTTCACTCTGCCGAAACACATTTGAAGGATGCCGTCTTGGTGGCCAAGTTACAGACAATTTTTCGGGGGATGGTGTGTCAACATGTGATGCGGCGATTTACGGTGGACACTGCGCAGCGCTTGTTGGAAGAGGCGCTGAGGGCGGCCGATTTGTTCGACGACGACCAACAATTGCAAGATTGCAAACCCGCCCCCTTGTGCAGAAAAAGAGCGCGCAGATCGTCCTTTCCGTAAATCATCACTTCCCATGTCACAACGTAGTCTGTGCAGTTGGTGGTACCGAGCATTGTGCTCTCCCGATCGTGTTGTGAACTATCTCGACACGGTCGAATTTGTTCCACCCATTCATCGGGGAATCGTGATCAAGGTCTATGATGGAGACACGATCACCGTGGCAACGACACTGGATGTAAGACATGGGTATTGTTGTTGCAGCAGTAAGCCCACATTGTATCGATTCCGCGTCCGATTGCGCGGAATTGATTGTCCAGAAATCAAAGGATCTTCCGACGCAGAAAAGGCCAAGGCAGTCGTCGCCCGGGATGCGCTCAGTGCTCAAATAATGGGCAAAGAAGTGTTGTTACGTAATGTCGGCAATGAAAAGTACGGCCGTGTCCTGGCCGACGTGTACTCCTCCCGGTGCGGCGATTCGACCCTTGTGCACATGAATCGGTGGATGCTGGAACAAGGATACGCACAAGCGTACGATGGGGGAACCAAGCTAGGCAATGAAACTTTCTTTGTAAGAAGCATAACCTAAAAACGATAACAAAAAGTACAAGGGAACGTCGTGCAATAAAAGTTCAATCTTTTGTTCACTCACGATCTTATTTTCTTGCATGAGTTTATCCATTTGATTCCATAATTTTGCGCCCTCTACATCTCTATTTTTCTTCAAATCACCCTTGTATCCAATGAATTTAACCAAATCGTTATTGATGTAGTTCAAATATTCCCCTGGTTCATTCATACTTTGACAAACTTTTTTATACTTTTCCACAATTTGCTGGATCACCACTTTCCTATCAACGTCTCGTTCACAACAAATATCTTGATTTTTAGAAATGTAATTATGAATTTTACTCTTAAGAGTTTTGCGGCGTTGACTCATACTCTATGGTATACTATGAGTCAAAGATTTTATTCGTCGGCGTTGATCAAACATCACTTAAAAATGGCAGTAGTGTGTCCGGATCGACGGAATCGCCCAAGTGTTCCTGAATTTCCTCCGCCAAGGGCGCGCGACCCGCATTGGTCAAGAATTGTTGGATGTAGTCCTTGATGCGCTGTTCTTGCGTGGCCTTTTTCTTGCGCTGTTCTTCCTGTTCCCGCTTCGTCGCCGCGTCGCGTTCCTGTTCTACAGCGGCCTGGCGTTGCCGTTCAGCCTCTTGTTCCTTTTCGGCCAACAAACGCATCTTTTCGCGCATATCCTCCTCCTGCTGACGCAACTGTTCTTGGCGTTTGATCAAGTCGCGCTGAATACGCAGTTCCATTTCATTGGGATCCTCCTCGACATCCTCGGTGCGACTTCCGAGACCGTGGATTGCAGCCATGGCCGCGGCGGCAGCTTTAATCGCCTCGGCCTCGGCCTCGGCTTCCAATTTGCGCTTGTGTTCGACTTCCTTGTACCAGGGATGGCGATACTCTTCGGCTGAGACGATAATGTCGCAAATGTCGGGCTTTTTTAGCTTTTCAAAACGCGCCATCTTGACCTTGTCATTGAATCCCACCGTGTTTACCCCCGAAAACCGAGCAGTAAATTCCTGGACCACTCGGGGTGGAATGGTTGGACTCGTTTCCATCAAACGATCGAATTCCTCGCGACTGTATTTGAGAAACGTGTACGCATCGGTTCGTTCTAAAGGGGCCTTGGCCAGTTCGATCCGAATATTACGCGAGTATTTGTCCCACGCAATTGCTGCCACGCGAAAAGACTCGTTCAGTTCTGAAATCTTCATGTATTGTGCAACGGTCGAGAAAATACCGATGAAAATATTGAGGCCGCCAATGGCCAGAGGTGAATAGGATTGATAGGCAAGGGGCAAACTGGTCTGGGCAAACGAAGCCGTTCCCGAAATGGTCGAAAGTACAATGGCGGGAATGGTGAACCAGGCATGGAGCCTCGAGTACATTTGTTGGGCACGGGTATGCAGCCACTTGTAGACGGATCCAATGTCGCACCATTCGACCAAAATGGCCTCGTTTTCCGGAGACCATTCGATGCGATGTTTGGGATCCCTCTTTTTGATGTCGTCGTTGACGCTGGTTGAAGTAGGAGAATTGCCGCCGCCGCCACCACCTACAGCAGCGGAGACGTCGGATTCGGCCTTTTCTTTGATTTCCGTTTCATCGCCCACAGAGGGAGAAGACGACATTTAAATTATGCATAGAAAAAGAACGCGCTACTAGATGGAGGCAATGATCAAGTGATGCCCAATGGAAGATATGACATGAATTACCGAGTTACATACATCGGCAACTGCCTTATCGGAATGGTAACAATATTGATTCGTCATGTATCCATAGTAATAGATCCAAGTCACAATGACAAACGTCAACGTAATACTGCAGATTTGCAATTCCGAGAATAACTGCAAATTTGAAAATACATAGTATCCGCCCAGAATAACAATGTTGACAATGGATAATTTGTCTAGAATCATGGTCTCAACACTGTAATAAACACCATGAACCGTAATGGAGGTTAATGTCAATGTGTAGAATGCAAATGCGTAGGTGTACTGACCTTTCAAAAATGCAAACGCACAATTTGTTAGAAATACAAACGAGCTATACAAACAACAAGTTGTCGTCATCTGGTCTTGTGAATACGCGCATTGCTCTAAATAATTTGTGAGACACTTTTACGACGACATTTCCTTAGTGTCGACGTTTGCGCGTTGACTTTCTTCGTTTCGTGCGTTTGGTCTGTCGACGACGACGGCCTCCAAGAAAGTCATATGTACCATGATTGCTTTTATCAAATATAGTGTGATCGAAACGTAAACTTTTGGCCAGATGTCTCTTTTTGTAATCATCAAGAAGCTCTTGCGCATTACTATAGCCAATTTTTGTGGAT
>Ga0209550_10003300_pt1 | contig 15391 bp, 9 predicted proteins | sample LauGreSuBDMM15SN_2_FD_187567 | JGI IMG/M metagenome (GOLD analysis project Ga0209550, IMG submission 187567) | Freshwater lake microbial communities from Lake Michigan, USA - Su13.BD.MM15.SN (SPAdes) (version 5) | ecosystem: Environmental > Aquatic > Freshwater > Lake | place: Lake Michigan, USA...
GGTGTGGCGCACATGGCCTTGTGCCCACTTGAGATAGGACTCAAGCTGTTCGGGGTCGCGCGTGAGCAGGCCCTCTTGCAATTGCAGTGTGAAGACGTTATTTTCAACCCGGCTCAGCCACGGCAGGGGGTTGACGATTTTTTGCAGCAAATCGGTGTCGTAGCGGCCCTTGCGTTCGAACTCGGTCACCACCCAAGCGGTGTGCAAGGCAGACACCATGTAAGGCACCACCACCAGGGGTAGCAAGACGGCTGCCAGTCGCATCAAGCTTTTGGGTTGGTGAGGGGACTCTTTCCAGGAGGCTAAACCAAACGCTTGCCGGTCTTCTTCGACCTCTGCATCCATCACGTGAACCAGCAGCAGCAGCGCCCACCACAGGGCCACCGCGTGATAGAGCGGGTACTCGGTCTGGGTGTGCAGCAAGATGGGGGTCAACAGCGCCAGCAAGCCCATGCCTTTGAGCAAGCCAGCCTGGAACACGCGCCACAGCAGCGCCGCAGCCATCATCAGCAAGCCCAGCATGGCGGCCAGCCCGCCTTCAACGGCCCAATATAAAAACTCGTTGTGCGGATGGTCTACATTCTCGCCAATGGGCGGCAATTGCGGCTGCAGCGCCATTTTGGCCGCGTATTCATTCAAAAAAGTAAATTCAAATGCCCCGTAGCCCCAGCCTGCCCACGGGGCTTGCGCGATTAAATTTGCGGCATGCGCCCAGTAAAGCGCCCTGACGCCGCCGGATTGGTAAATTTCCATGCCGCGTTGGGTGATTTGCTGGCCCTCAGGCTTGAACCCCAAAGCAATGGCCACGCCCAGCGCCACCAGGACAAAAATCATCCACTGCCTTTGGCGCAGCAGTTGGGGGGCCAGCAAGAGCAAGGCCAGCAAGCCGCCCAACAGGCCTACCCGGGATTGCAAGATGGTGAGCAACAGGCTTGCCGCCAGAACCACGCCATAGCGCAAGGCCTTGAGCCAGACCTGGCCATCGCTTCGCAATTGCAGCCAACTGGCCAAGGCCAAACCTGTGGCCATGAAGGTCGCCATCACATTGGGCTGTTGAAAAATCCCGTGGGGTCGGTTGGTCTTGGTGTCATAGCCCAGCCAGTTGCCCGGCTCAAGCAGGTAAAACTGAACCAATCCCAGCAGCGCCTCCAAAGCCACCGCCCCCAACAACAAGTGCAGCCATTTGTCGCGGTCAGAGCGGCTCAGTGGCCACTGGTACAGACAAAACAAAAACAGCAAGCCTGCCAACAAACCCAAAAGACGGGGCAGGGCTTGCGCTTTCAATTCGAAGCCCGGATAAAGCATGGGCAAGAGCAATAAAAAAGCGCCCGCCCACAAGCCCTTTTGCAGGGCGCTGAAGGTCAGCTTTCCCTTTTGCGAGACCGTCCAGAGCCCCAGGCCTATGGTCAAGCTGGCAAAGATCCAGCCCCACGCATTGAATGGCAGGTAAAGTCCTTTGCCGCCTGGGTTGTGCATGAATAAATGCATACCCACCAGCCAATACAAAGCGGAAACAATCGCAAACAGCTTCTGAGAGGTCATTTTTTCAGTGAAAATTCGAGGCTGGCTAGGCCAATATGTCACCCAAAGAGTTTGCACCTCCCCGAATCAAGTGGTGCTCACACGGCGGTGTCGCCAAGGCTGTACTTAGGCCAAGTCATGCGTTCAGATACAGGCCTGTATCTTCGTCGCAAGACGACTGCAGATTGTTAAAAATACTTATATGGGCTGACCTTGTTGAGGTTTCAATATAAAACTTGGGCCGTTTGCCTGAGCCTCTTGGCCCTGTGTTCGGCCTTGTTGGCGCCTGCCTCGGTGCTGAAGCAAAAAGCCAGCCGCGGCGAATGGTCTGTGCTGTGCAGTGGCAAGGCCCCCAGCCCCTCCAGCCAGAGCGGCCACTTCAATGAACAAGCCGGGCATTGCGAGCTGTGCGCTTTGCCCGCCCTGGCAGCGCCGCCAGCGCGCATCGAATGGCCTGTGAACTTGGCTGCCGCCCTTGAGCATGTGGCTGTCGCCGCAGCTGCAATGGGCTCAGGCGGCCCCCAAGATCGGCACATTCGCGGCCCACCTGCCTGAATGTTGTCCCTTCAGGCTTGGGTTTGATGCCTGAGCTCAGGTGTACCACCTCTGAGAACAAACCGTGTTCAGCCCCCCGTTGGCTTACACGGATCCCCTTTTTTGACTCTCATCACCCTGTGAGTGCGCGGCTGACGGCAGCTTGCCTCTTCGTTTTTTAATTTGAAAAACCAAACATTATGAAAATTTTTAACTTTTATTCTTTGTGCCAGACCTGCTTGGCCGCCCTGAGCTTGGCGGCGGTGTCGGCCTTTGCTCAGGCCCCGGCCGTGAAGGTGGAGGGCGCCTGGGCCCGCGCCACGGTGGCCGGTCAGCAAGGCAGTGGCGCTTTCATGAGTTTGACCGCGCCCAGCGCCCTGAAGCTCGTGGGCGTGAGCTCGCCAGTGGCGGGCGTGGCTGAGCTCCATGAAATGAAGATGGAGGGCGACATCATGCGCATGCGGTCGGTGCCAGCGATTGATTTGCCGGCTGGCACCAGCGTGCAACTCAAGCCCGGCGGCTTTCACGTCATGCTCATGGATTTGAAAACGCCGCTGCGCAAAGACACCCAAATCCCGCTCACCTTGGTGTTGCAAAACGCGCAAGGACAAACCAGCCAGATGAAGGTGTCTGTTCCCGTGATGCTCAGCGCCCCAGGTGCGGCAGCCGCCGGTCATGGCGGCCATGGCGCAGGGCACAAACACTGACTTTTGCAAGGCCAGCCGCTGCAGTTCTTGTGTGATCTCAATGTCCTCAGCGGATGGCTGCTTTTTGAGTCATTTTTTAAGTGAAGGCTTTGCTTTGGGCTGGCCTGGGTCGGCAAGAATCTGCGCCTACTAGGGTTTGACCTAGACGGTATCTGTCGGGCTGGCCCAAACAATGATCTAGTATTCGGTTCACTTATAAAGCCGCTTTCTTTTTTTAGCTGTCAATCTCATCTTCTTTTCCCCGTTAGGAGTGTTTTTTCATGCAATTCGAACTCAAGGTCAACGGCAAGGCGCGGCAAGTTGAAGCCCCTGCCCACACGCTGCTGGTGCAACTCATTCGCGAACGCCTGCACATGACAGGCACCCATGTCGGCTGCGACACCGCCCAGTGCGGCGCTTGCACCGTGCTGGTCAATGGCCGCTCAGTCAAGTCTTGCAACGTGCTGGCCGCTCAGGTGCAAGGCGCCGAGATCACCACCATAGAGGGCATGGCTGCCGCCGACGGCACCATGCACCCCATGCAGGCCGCCTTCAAAGACTGCCATGGCCTGCAGTGCGGCTTTTGCACGCCAGGCATGGTGCTCAGCGCCGTGGACCTGTGCCGCCAGCACCCCGATGCCAGCGAAACCGAGATCCGTGAGCAGCTCGAAGGCAACATTTGCCGCTGCACGGGCTACCAAAACATCGTCAAGGCGGTCCAGCAGGGCGGCCAGGCCATGAAGTCGCCTGCTTAAAGCGCATAGATTTGCCTTTTCCTTAATTTTTTTCCCGGCCTGGTGTGCGCCTGATGAAGCTGCCTTGCCGAATTTGTCACTTTTTGGAGTTCAGTCATGGGTGCTTCTGATTTCGCTAATTTGCCACACATCGGCACATCTTTGCTTCGCAAAGAAGACTACCGCTACCTCACTGGCGGTGGGCAGTACACCGATGACATTGAGTTGGCTGCGCAAAGCCATGCGGTGTTTGTGCGTTCTCCCCATGCGCACGCGCGCATTCTCTCCATTGACGTGTCTGCCGCCCAGGCCGCCCCTGGCGTGTTGGGCGTCTTCACCGGAGACGATGTGGCCGCCGACAAAATTGGCGGCCTGCCTTGTGGCTGGCTGATCACCAGCACCGACGGCACACCCATGAAGGAGCCGGCCCACCCCATCTTGGCCCAGGGCAAGGTGCGCTACGTGGGCGACCACGTGGCCATGGTGGTGGCTGAAACCGTGGAACAGGCCAAAAACGCGGCCGAGCTGGTGGCCGTGGACTACGAGGTGCTTGGCGCCGTGGTCAAGGTGACCCAAGCTGCACACAGCGAGGCTTTGCACGACATCGCCCCCAACAACCAATGCTACAAGTGGGCCATTGGCGACAAGGCTCAGGTGGATGCCGCTTTTGCACAGGCCGCCCACGTCACCAAGCTCGATTTGGTGAACAACCGCCTGATCCCCAACGCCATGGAGCCCCGCGCGGTCATTGGCAGTTACAGCCGCGCCACTGAAGAGTATGTGCTTTATGTGTCCAACCAAAACCCGCACGTAGAGCGGCTGTTGCTCACGGCTTTTGTCATGGGCCTGCCCGAGCACAAGGTGCGCGTGATCGCGCCCGACGTGGGCGGCGGCTTTGGCTCCAAGATTTACCTCTACGCCGAAGACGTGTGCCTGACCTGGGCCTCTAAAAAGCTCAACCGCAACATCAAATGGATCGCCGAGCGCAGCGAGTCTTTTGTCAGCGACGCCCACGGCCGCGACCACGTGAGCCACGCCGAGCTGGCCTTGGACAAAGACGGCAAGTTCCTGGCCTTGCGCGTCAAAACCGACGCCAACATGGGGGCTTACCTGTCGACCTTTGCCCCCGCCGTGCCCACCATTTTGTACGCCACCTTGCTGGCCGGTCAGTACGCCACGCCGCAAATTTATGTCGAGGTTGATGCCTGGTTCACCAACACCGCCCCGGTAGATGCTTACCGCGGTGCGGGACGGCCCGAGGCCACCTACCTTCTTGAGCGCCTTGTAACCCGCGCCGCATGGGAGACGGGTGTGGCCCAAGACGAATTGCGCCGCCGCAATTTCATTCGCGACTTCCCCTACCAAACCCCTGTGGCCCTTCAGTACGACGTGGGAGACTTTGTGTCGCTGCTGGACCGAGGCAACGAGCTGGCCGACGTGGCGGGTTTTGCACAGCGCAAAACTGCGTCCGCTGCCCGGGGCCTGTTGCGCGGCATGGGTTACTCCTGCTACATCGAGGCCTGCGGCATTGCGCCCAGCAACATCGCTGGCGCTCTGGGCGCCAGGGCCGGCTTGTTTGAATGCGGCGAGGTGCGTGTCCATCCCACAGGCAGTGTCACCGTGTTCACCGGCTCTCACAGCCACGGCCAAGGCCACGAAACCACTTTTGCCCAGTTGGTGGCCGCACGCTTGGGCATTTCACCCGACCAAGTGGACGTGGTCCATGGCGACACCGGCCGCGTGCCCTTTGGCATGGGCACCTACGGCTCGCGCTCGCTGTCTGTGGGCGGCACGGCCATCATGAAGGCCTTGGACAAAATCGAGGCCAAGGCCAAGAAAATTGCGGCCCACCTCATGGAGGCCAGCGACGCTGACATCGACTTTGTGGGCGGCGAGTTCGTGGTCAAGGGCACCGACAAAAAAGTGCCCTTCGGCCAGGTGGCGCTCACGGCTTACGTGCCGCACAACTACCCCCTGGACAAGCTCGAGCCAGGTCTGAATGAAACCGCGTTTTACGACCCCACCAACTTCACCTTCCCTGCGGGTACCTACATTTGCGAGGTGGAAATTGACCCCCAGACTGGTGTGGTGCGGGTGGATCGCTTCACGGCGGTGGACGACTTTGGCAACATCATCAACCCCATGATCGTTCAGGGTCAGGTGCACGGCGGCTTGGCGCAAGGCCTGGGTCAGGCCCTGCTGGAGAACTGCGTGTACGACCCTGAGTCAGGCCAGTTGCTGACAGGCTCCTTCATGGACTACGCCATGCCCCGGGCCGACGACCTGCCCAACTTCCAGGTGGACAATTTAGTCACGCCGTGCAGCCACAATCCGCTGGGCGCCAAGGGCTGTGGCGAGGCCGGTGCGATTGGCTCACCGCCTGCCGTCATCAACGCCGTGTTGGACGCCCTGCGTCCTTTGGGCGTGCAAGATTTCGACATGCCCGCCACCCCCAGCCGGGTGTGGGAAGCCATTCAGACTGCCGCCCGCTGAGGGCCGGTCTTTAGCTCACTTTTTTAATTTTTTCGAGGAATTCACCATGTATCCCTTTACCCTGGAGCGCCCCTCCACCACAGCCGAAGCCGCCAAACTGGCAGGCGCTGGTGGCCGCCCCTTGGCAGGCGGCCAAACCTTGCTGGCCTCCATGAAGCTGCGACTGTCGAGCTCCGAGCAACTCGTGGACTTGGGCGGCATCCAAGAGCTCACCGGCATTTGCCGCGACGGCGACGCCCTGGTCATTGGCGCCATGATGCGCCATGCCGACGTGGCCAGCCACGCCGAAGTCAAGGCCCTGATCCCCGCGCTGGCCGACTTGGCCAACCACATTGGCGACCGCCAAGTGCGCGCCATGGGCACGCTGGGCGGCTCGGTGGCCAACAACGACCCTTCGGCTTGCTACCCCAGCGCGGTGCTGGCCCTGGGCGCCACCATTCACACCACGGCCCGCAAAATCGCCGCCGACGACTTTTTCCAGGGCATGTTCACCACGGCCTTGAAGGAAGACGAACTGATCACGGCCATCAGCTTCCCGATTCCGCAGCGCGCGGCTTACATGAAGTTCAAGCAACAAGCCTCGCGCTTTGCCATGGTGGGCGTGTTTGTGGCGCAGTTCCCAAGCGGCGCGCGCGTGGCTGTCACAGGCGCCTCCAGCAACGGCGTGTTCCGACCCGCGGACTTGGAGCAGGCGCTGAGCGAGAGCTTTACTGCCGAAGCTGCTGCCAAAGTCAAAATTTCAGCCGATGGCTTGAACGCCGACATCCACGGCTCGGCCGCTTACCGCGCCAATTTGATCAGCGTGCAAACGCAAAGGGCGGTCACCAAGGCTTTGGGCTGAGCGCTTTAGGGCGTGGGGCATTCCCCCAGCCCTGCCAGTGTGCAGCCTGAGAGCCAGGGCATGAATGGTGAAACACATCTGGCATGGCTCCCCAGCGCTGCCAGAGCGAAGACCAAGAGCCAGTGGTGTGACCGGCCGGCGATTTCTGTGTACCCCCGCAGTATGAGCTGGCCGGTCACACCACTGGCTCGCCGCCACAATCTACCGGGCGCATCACTCCTGCGGTCTTTCGTTGATTCAAGACGGCTGCGCTGCCATGCGCCACCTCCCCTGCTGCCACAGCAGCACTCACTGCAAAAAGCTCCGCACTCCTTCCAGGCATGAACCCCACCTCTTTCCAGTCTGTCGACGCGCTCATGGAGGCCCTGCAGCAAGTTGGCTACTTTGCCGACCGGCGCCTGGCCACGGCAGTGTATTTGTCCCTCAAACTCGGCCGTCCCCTGCTGCTCGAAGGCGAGCCCGGCGTGGGCAAAACCGAGTTGGCCAAAGCCTTGTCTACAGCACTCTCCCGCGCCCTTATTCGCCTGCAGTGCTACGACGGCATGGAGCAGCGCGAGGCCTTGTACGAATGGAACTACGCCGCCCAACTTCTTCACATGCGCGCCGCTGAAGGCCGGGGCGAAGTCAGTGACGTGGAGCGCGAGGTTTATGCTGGCCGCTACCTCATACGCCGGCCCCTGTTGCAAGCCCTGCAGACCCCCGCCCCCGGCGCCGTGCTGCTGATCGACGAAGTCGACCGTGCGGACGAGCCCTTTGAGGCCTTTTTGCTCGAGTACTTGGGTGAGTACCAGGTCAGCATCCCCGAGCTCGGCACCATACGCGCCGAAGCCACGCCGGTGACCATACTCACCAGCAACCGCACCCGCGAGCTGCACGACGCCGTCAAACGCCGTTGCCTCTACCACTGGCTAGACTACCCAGAGCGCGAGCGTGAACTGGCCATCGTGCGCGCCCAAGTGCCCGGTGCCAGTGAACAGCTCACCGAACAGGTGTCCCGCTTTTTGGGCCAGCTCCGCCAAGCCCCCTTCAGGGACGGCTTTCAGCGCGCCCCCGGCATTGCCGAAAGCGTCGAGTGGGCCAAGGCCCTGGTGGCCCTGGACACCTTGTCGCTGGACCCCGAAGTGGTGGCCGACACCGCCGGCATCATCTTCAAGCAGCGCGACGATGTGGCCGCGCTCACCTCTGAGTTGGCCCGCCAAATCCTCAATACCGAGGAGTCGGCGTGAGCGGCCTGCCGCGCTGAGCCCCGCATGGCGACCCTGGGTGATGCGCGCCGTGGCCGGCTGGCCGAGAACTTGGTGGGTTTTGGCCGCACCCTGCGACGCGCAGGTTTGCCGGTGGACGCCTCCCGCATGGCCTTGGCCCAACAGGCCGCGGGTTTGATCGACCTGAGCCAGCGGCAAGACCTGTCAGCTGCTTTGGAGACTGTGCTGGTTTGCCGTGAGCAAGACCGAGCGGTTTTTCGCGAGCTTTTCGAGCTTTACTTTCGCGACCCGCAAATGGCCAACAAGCTGCTGGCGCAAATGCTGCCCACGGCCGAGGGCAGCGCCGAGCCCGACACCAAACGCGCCCGCGTGCGCGACGCCCTTCAGCCCGCCCGTCCGCCAGGCCCGGCGCGGGCCCCCAAGCCCGCCGAGCGCGAGTTTGAGTTTGACGCCCGCATGACCGCCAGCGACCTGCAGCGCTTGCGGCACGCCGACTTCAACACCTTGTCGGCCGACGAATACCGCCTGGTGGAGCGGCTGGCCCGCGAGATTCCCTTGCAACTGCCTGAAGTGCCTTCCCGCCGCCTGCAGGCCGGGCTGCGCGGCGGCAGGCCGCACTGGCCCGGCGTGATGCAGCGCGCCGCCCGCAGCGGCGGCGAGCTCATGGAGCTGCCCCGGCTGGCCCGCAGGCGCCAGCCGCTGCCGCTGGTGGTGCTGGTCGATGTGTCGGGCTCCATGGAGCGCTATGCCCGCTTGCTGCTGGCTTTTTTGCATGCCGCCACCCGCCAGCACCGCCAGCGCCAGGTGTTTGCCTTTGGCATGAACCTGACCGACTTGGCCCCCGCCTTCAAGCTGGCCGACACCGACGCCATGCTGGCCAGCGCCAACGCCCTGGTGGCCGACTTTGCAGGCGGCACGCGTTTGGGCGCCTCGGTGGCGCAGCTCAGAAAGCGCCATGGCCGTCAGCTGGTGGGGCGGCGCAGCGTGGTGCTGATGATCACCGACGGCCTGGACACGGGCGAGCCGCAAAATTTGGCCGCCGAGCTCCAGTGGCTCAGGCTGCACAGCCGGCGCTTGCTCTGGCTCAACCCCCTGCTGCGCTTTGAGGGCTACGCGCCGCTGGCGCGCGGCGCGGCCGTGTTGCACCGCCAGGCCCATGGCATGCTGGCCGTGCACAACCTCTGCGAGCTGCAAGACTTGGCACAAAGTTTGGCAAAGCTCATCAAGGCCTGATGTGCCAGCCGCTTCGGCCTGCTGCACAATTGAAAAAAGTCTGAGCTCCAGACACCCGCGACTTTAAAAAGAAAGACCACACGCCATGGACATGCAAGCCACCCGAGAACTGGCCGTCAGCCAACAGCAGGCCTGGGACAGCCTGAACGACCCCGAGGTGCTCAAAGCCTGCATTCCCGGCTGCGACAGCGTGCTGGCCACGGGCGAGAACCAGTACGCCATTGGCATGGCCTTGCGCATTGGCCCGGTGTCGGCCAAATTCAAGGGCCAAATCACGCTGACCGACATCGTCCCCCCGCACAGCTACCGCATTTTGTTTGAAGGCCAAGGCGGCCCGGCCGGCTTTGGCAAAGGCCATGCCCAGGTGCAGCTCACGCCCACGCCCACAGGCTGCACCTTGGCCTACACCGTGCAGGCTTCGGTGGGCGGCAAGGTGGCCCAGCTCGGTCAGCGCCTGATCGACGGCGCTGCCCGCTCCCTGGCCGAAGACTTTTTCCGCCGCTTTGACGATGAGATGAAGCGCCGCTACAGCGCCTTTGAGGCAGCCCCGGGCTCAGTCCCTGCAGCCAGCCCCACTGTGGCCGCGCCTGCCGTGTTTGTGCCATCCTTGTTGTTGGCCGGCGTGGGCGCTGCCTTCATGCTGGCCGTGCTCTGGCTGGCGCACTGAAGGGCCCTGGCACATGGAAAACCTCGATGTCATGGTCTTGCGCACCTTGCGCGACTGGCGCTTGGCCGGCCGCCGTGCGCTGCTGGCCACGGTCGTGCGCACCTGGGGCTCCTCGCCCCGGCCTGTGGGCTCCATCATGGCCTTGTGCGAAGACGGCACCGTGGTGGGTTCTGTGTCTGGGGGCTGCATAGAGGACGACTTGATTTACCAGCACACCCGCGCTTATGCGCAGGCCAGTGCCCCGGCTGAAACGCCAGTTGAAAGCGCCGCCAGCGCTGTGCCTGGCCTGCGCGCCATTCCCTCTGGTGCACCGGGTTTTGTCAAATACGGCGTCACCGCCGACGAGGCCCACCGCTTTGGCCTGCCCTGTGGCGGCACGCTTGAGCTGCTGCTGGAGTACGACCCGGCCGCCGAGCAGTTGCGCCAGCTGGTGCAAGGGCTGGAAGCGGGCCAGCTCATGCAGCGCCACGTGCGCCTAAATGATGGTGCGGTTCAACTCCAGGCCGCCAGCAGCCCGGCCGAGTTGCTCATCAACGAGGGCGAGCTCATCAACACCTTTGGCCCCGAGTACCGCATGCTGCTCATAGGCGCGGGCCAGCTCACCGAGTACCTGGCCACCATGGCGCTCTTCAGTGGCTTTGCCGTCACCGTGTGCGACCCGCGCGAGGAATACAGCGGCGCCTGGCAAGTGGCCGGCGTCACACTCACCCGCGAGATGCCCGACGACGTGGTCGCCTCCTTCAGGCCAGACAGGCGCAGCTGCGTGATTGCTTTGACGCACGACCCCAAGCTCGACGACCTGGCCTTGCTGGAAGCCCTGGCCACCGAGGCTTTTTACGTGGGCGCCATAGGTTCGCGCCGCAACAACGACGCGCGCCACCAGCGCATGCTGGAGCACTTTGGCATGACGCCCGCCCAACTGGCCCGGCTGCGCGGCCCCATAGGCATTTACATTGGCAGCAAAACGCCGGCTGAAATTGCTGTCAGTGTCATGGCCGAGGTCTTGGCCGTGAAAAATGGCGTGGTCTTGCCCCGCGACCTTGAAGTGGCGCACGCCAAAAACGAGCGTGCCGTGGTCCACAACGAGCCGGGCGAACTGGTCTGCGGCGTGCGCCCAAGCGGCCTGCTCGCCCATTAAAAGCCCTGGGCTGACGACAGCGCCAGGCGCTGGAGTCTTAAAAAGTGATTTCAAGAGGCCACTTCAGACCTAAATTTTTTGCCGATCTCGCCCGCCGTCGCCGCCCTCGTTCGGCCTGCCTTGCGGCCCTTGCGGCAGCTTCGCTGTGGTCGCAGGTTCAAGCTGGCGCAGGACAAGGCAGTGACCCCCCAGTGCGCAGAGCTGGGCCATGCCCTTGATTCAAGAGTGGAGCAGATGCCCACCGATCACAGCCGCGCCATGGCTGCGTGACCGTGCTTGAAGCGGCGCCTTTCCTGCGCGCGGGTTTGACAGCGTTTGACGCCGCGCCTGCGGGCACCGCCTGTTGAACGGGCACTGCACGTTCAACAGCGGCGGCAAAATGATTGACCAGTACACGCATCGGGCCGGACTGGATTTGTGGAGTGATGGAATTTCGGCGGTTCCGTTTTAGAAGCTCTGGCTGGGGGCTTGAGGCAGGGACGGGCCAGAAAAACCGGGGAGGCGCCTAAAATCGCCTTTTCCCTGGAATGACCATGACCGCGTTTGCCGATGTCTCCTTTTTTCCCCGCCAAGCCAAGCCGCTGACCAGCTACCGCAAGTACTGGGCGCAGCGCTTTGGCACCGCGCCTTTTTTGCCCATGAGCCGGGAGGAAATGCAGCGCCTGGGCTGGGACAGCTGCGACATCATCATCGTCACCGGCGACGCCTATGTGGACCACCCCAGCTTTGGCATGGCCGTGATCGGCCGCATGCTCGAAGACCAGGGTTTTCGGGTGGGCATCATTGCCCAGCCTGACTGGCAGTCGGCCGAGCCCTTCAAAGCCCTGGGCAAGCCCAACTTGTTCTACGGTGTGACGGCCGGGAACATGGACTCCATGATCAACCGCTACACGGCGGACCGCAAAATCCGCAGCGACGACGCCTACACCGCTGGCGGGCAGGCCGGGCGCCGGCCCGACCGCGCCGCGCTGGTCTACGCGCAGCGCTGCCGCGAGGCCTTCAAAGACGTGCCCATTGTCATGGGCGGCATTGAAGGCTCGCTCAGGCGCATCGCGCACTACGACTACTGGTCTGACAAGGTGCGCCGCAGCATCGTGATTGACGCCAAGTGCGACCTGCTGCTGTACGGCAACGCCGAGCGCGCCATTGTGGAAATCGCCCACCGCCTGGCCGCGCGCGAGCCCATTGAACAAATCACCGATGTGCGCGGCACGGCCTTTTTGCGCCGCAGCGGCGACCCCTCGGCCGAAGGCTGGTTTGAGATCGACTCCACCGGCGTGGACGCCCCCGGCCGCGTGGACGCGCATGTCAACCCCTACCTCATGATCTCCGACCAAGCGCGGGCCCAAGGCGCCACCTGCGCCCGCGAAGACGAGGCCGAGGCCGTGGCCAGCGCTGAAAACGGCAAGGTCAAGCCCCTGGTGTTTGTGCCCAACCCGGCGCTGGCCGGCAAGGTCAAAACGCCGCCCCGCGAGCGCAGCGTCATTCGCCTGCCCAGCTACGAGCAGGTCAAAAGCGACGCCGTGCTGTATGCCCACGCCAACCGCGTGCTGCACCTGGAAACCAACCCCGGCAATGCCCGCGCCCTGGTGCAAGCCCATGGCGAGGGCGTGACCGCGCGCGATGTGTGGATCACCCCGCCGCCCATCCCGCTGACCACCGTCGAGATGGACCATGTGTTTGACTTGCCTTACGCCCGCGAGCCGCACCCCATCTACGCCGACGAAAACGGCAGCCACGACCACGGCACCAAAATCCCGGCCTGGGAGATGATTCGCTTTAGCGTGAACATCATGCGCGGCTGCTTTGGCGGCTGCACCTTTTGCTCCATCACCGAGCACGAGGGCCGCATCATCCAAAGCCGCTCCGAGGACTCTGTGATCCGCGAGATCGAGGCCATCCGCGACAAGGTCAAGGGTTTCACCGGCACCATCTCCGATTTGGGCGGGCCCACCGCCAACATGTACCGCATAGGCTGCAAGTCGCCTGAGATTGAGGCCGCCTGCCGCAAGCCCAGCTGCGTCTACCCGGGCATTTGCTCCAACCTCAACACCGACCACTCCTCGCTCATCCAGATGTACCGCCGGGCGCGCAGCTTGAAGGGCATCAAAAAAATTCTCATTGGCTCTGGCCTGCGCTACGACCTGGCCGTGCAAAGCCCGGAATACGTCAAAGAGCTGGTCACCCACCATGTGGGCGGGTACCTGAAGATCGCGCCCGAGCACACCGAGGGCGGCCCGCTCTCCAAAATGATGAAGCCGGGCATAGGCAGCTACGACAAGTTCAAGCAGATGTTTGACAAGTACTCGGCCGAGGCGGGCAAAAAGCAATACCTCATTCCCTACTTCATCGCGGCCCACCCCGGCACCAGCGACGAAGACATGATGAACCTGGCCGTCTGGCTCAAGAAAAACGGCTTCCGGGCCGACCAGGTGCAAACTTTTTACCCCTCACCCATGGCCACCGCCACGGCCATGTACCACACCAATCGCAACCCGCTGCGCAAGGTCACGCGCAGCAGCGAGAGCGTGGACATCGTGCGCGGCGACAAGCGCAGGCGCCTGCACAAAGCCTTTTTGCGCTACCACGACGCCAACAACTGGCCGCTCTTGCGCGAGGCCCTCAAGGCCATGGGCCGGGCCGACCTCATTGGCAACGGCAAGCACCACCTGATCCCGACCTTTCAGCCCCTGGCCGACGGCAACTACCAAAGCGCGCGCCGCAAAAACTCCACCGTGGCTACCCCCGGCGCCAAGCCCAACTCGCCGGTGCGCGGGCGCTTGCTCACGCAGCACACGGGCTTGCCGCCCCGGGCGGGCACCAAAGCCAAGCGCTGAATCAGGGTTGAGTTCAGAGCTGCGCAGGGCAGGGCCAGTGTCTGTGTGCAGGTGTTGTCTGATTGACAGCTGGCGGCACGGCCAACCCGGGGCGAGCACGCTTGTTGCGTCATTTCCCGTTCTGTCACACACCAAGCTTTTGCCCGGGCCCAAGTGGCGCCTCATCAACCTCCGCGCAAGGCTTTGAGGATTTTTTGGCCGCCACGGCCATCGGCCTCCAGGCCCAGGCGCTGTTGTTCGGCGCGGATCGCCACGCGCGATTGGTTGCCCAACATGCCGTCCACCGGGCCAATGTCGTGGCCGCGCATGACCAACAGGCCTTGCAACTCGCGCCGCTCAGCGCGTGACAGGCCAGGGTCATCGGTGGGCCAGGGCGTGGCGAGCGGGCCTGCGCCGCGCAGGCGGTCGCTCAGGTGGGCAATGGCCAGGCCATAGCTTTCGGCGGCGTTGTAGCTGTAGAGCGCGTCAAAGTTGCGCGTCACTAAAAACGCAGGGCCCTTGGCTCCGGCCAGCGTCAGCAGGCCCACCGCGCCCAAGCTGTCGGGCAGGGCCGAGCCATCGGTGCGGCGCACGCCGCGTGCCGCCCAATCGGTCATGGGGCGCTTGGTGCGCCGCCCCTCTCCCGCTACAGACATGCCAGAGGGCAGCTTCACCTCTATGCCCCAGGGCAAGCCAGTTTGCCAGCCCGCGCGGGCCAAGAAGTTGGCGGTGGATCCCAAGGCATCGACGCTGCTGTCCATCAGGTCGGCGCGGCCGTCGCCGTCAAAATCCACGGCCAAGCGCTCAAAGGTGCTGGGCATGAATTGGGTGTGGCCAAACGCCCCCGCCCAAGAGCCCACCATGCGCTCAGGCGCGATGTGACCGGCCTGCAATATGCGCAACGCCGCGAAAAACTCGCCCCGAAAATAACTTTGCCGCCGCCCGTGACACGACAGAGTGCCCAGCGCTTGCACCAGCGGGTACTTGCCAAAGGTTTGGCCAAAATTGCTCTCCACCCCCCAGACCGCCACCACCGTGGCCGCATCCACCCCAAAGCGCTGCTCGGCACGCGCCAAGGCTGCTCGCTGCTCTTTCAGGCGCGCTGCCCCATCGGCCACGCGTTCATCGTCCACCAAGGCCGACAGGTAGTCCCAAATGGCGGTGCGAAATTCGGGCTGAAAGTTCAGCTTTTCAATGACACTGAAATCGGCCTGCAGCCCCACCGTGTGGCGTGCCCAGGTGGTGTCGGTGACTTTGGCCGTGCGCGCTGCCGGGCGCAACTCGGCCATGCAGGCCGACAAATCGGTGCTTTGCGCCCAGGCACTCGGTGCGACCCAGGCGAGGGCGGCCACCGTGCTCACTGCGGCGAGTCGCACAAGCCTGTTTCTCACAGGGCATGAAAAGAATTTCACGCGTGTGCTTATAAGCTGAAGGTCAGTGCGGCTGTGGTGGCGGTTCATGGGCTTGAATATTTCAATCGCATTAGAAATCCATTCCATCTTAAATGGGCATGAACGCACACC
>Ga0209550_10003301_pt1 | contig 15391 bp, 13 predicted proteins | sample LauGreSuBDMM15SN_2_FD_187567 | JGI IMG/M metagenome (GOLD analysis project Ga0209550, IMG submission 187567) | Freshwater lake microbial communities from Lake Michigan, USA - Su13.BD.MM15.SN (SPAdes) (version 5) | ecosystem: Environmental > Aquatic > Freshwater > Lake | place: Lake Michigan...
GGATGTGGCAAACATCAAATCAACTTGGCCACCGACGATATCGGTGAGCGCAGCGCTTGCGCCTTTATAGGGGATGTGGAGAATGTTGACCTTTGCGAGCGCGTTAAACAGCTCTGCCGCCAAGTGGGCGGAAGTGCCATTTCCTTGTGAAGCGTAGGTCAGTTTTCCTGGGTTCGCTTGTGCCGCCTGAACAATATCTTGTACGGACTTGTAAGGGCTGTCAGCTCTGACAACCAGAACGTTCGGAGAGCGACTGATCAGCACCACTGGATCGAATGCCTTGTTCGTATCGAAGGGCAGCTTTGCAAGCAAACTAGGATTCACGGCAAAGGCAAATGTTCCAACCAACAGGGTGTATCCGTCAGGCTGACTTTTGGCGACGAAGTCGGTACCGATAACGGTTCCCGCCCCGGCTTTATTTTCAATGATGAAACTTTGGTTTAGTTCAGTTGCCATGCCTGCAGCGAGCGCTCGCACAACGATATCTGTTCCACCTCCGGGTGGAAACGGAACAACGATACGCACAGGCTTTTCAGGAAAGTTCGCTTGTGCTAGTGCGGTACTGGTTCCCGTCGTGAGTAGCAGGGCCAGTAAAGAAAAAAAGTAACCGAGTAATGAATTTAATTTTTTATTTTTCATAGTTGCCTCCCTGTTTGATCATAGTCTAAAGCGACTAATGTCGATACAAAAGTTGACCATAGCCACGCACAGCATCGTTAATTCCACTTTGACGCAAACAGTGCCATAGCATGGCTTGGTTGCTTGTGATGACAGGTGCCTCTAAGCGCTGCTCGAGTTCATCAATGATGGAGAGTACGCGAATATTGGTGCAGCTTAAAAAGTATGCATCTGCGTCCGTACGCTTCATTGCAAGCGCTTTTTCAAGCCACTGCTCAGGCGTCACGCTTGCAGTTGAAACTGTCGACGGTAAATTAAGACCGATCTCATGCAACACATCAAAACCGAAATGATTCAAAAAGCGAACCTCGGCATCATTGACAGACTGAGGGTAGGGCGTAAGCATCACGATTTTCTTTGCACGCAGCGTATCAAGTGCTGCCACGAGCCCTTGCGACGTAGCAATAGCCTTTTTGTTCGCGGTTTTTTCAATGCGCGCAACCAACTGGTCACCCATGGCGGGATCTGATGTGGAGACGGCAGTGCAGTGAAACACAATGATGCCGATAGGTGCAGCACCGAGCAGAAGCGCAGCGTTCTCTGCCCCATCGCTCATTTCTTTGATGTCAGCGGGCGTCGTACCGTGCAGCTTTAAGCGAGTGGTGTGAATCGATACGCCTGGCGGCAACATTGCCTGCGCATCTGCCTCTGCAACGACATTGCGATTAGGCAAGATCATGCCGATGCGCAAACGTTCGCCGTAGTCGGGCTGACGAATTTTTTGATGGTCAGTTTTTATACGATCCATATCAACTATATAAACCGTTACTCTAATTAAGCTTGATATCCGCTGCCTTAATAACGCCAGCCCATGTTGTCATTTCAGCTTTGAAGAATTCCGTAAATTTTTCTGGCGTGCCACCCTGCGGCTGTGCGCCAAGAGACTCTAGTCTTGTCGAAACTTCCGGCGAAGAGATCGCTTTGTTGAATAAGGCATTAATTTGAGTGACTGTATCTTTTGGAATACCCGCCGGGCCAATCACTCCCCACCATACAAACGCTTTGAAGTCAGTAAATCCTTGCTCTGCGAACGTGGCAACATTCGGAAGTGCGCTAGAACGTGTTGGGCTCGTAATCCCTAGTGCACGAAGCTGACCGGAGCGGACATAAGGTGTGGCACCGAGTTGGTTATTAAAAAACAATTGAATTTGGCCGCCGATTAAGTCGGTGTATACCGCAGCGCCGCCCTTGTAAGGTATGTGAACACCATCCATACCAGTTTGACGCTTAAACAGCTCAAAAGCTAAATGCTCAGCAGTGCCGCTACCACCCGAGCCCACATTGAGACTTCCGGGCTTGGCTTTTGCTTGCGCGAGCAGTTCCTTTATATTTTTGGCGGCGACGGTGGGTGAAGCTAAGAGGACCATCGGGACAGTGCCTACCAACACAATTTGCGTCAGGTCTGTTGCTGCGTTGTAGCCCGCATTTGCGTAAAGATTGTTGTTGATTGCATTGGCATTTGATCCAAGCAAAAGCGTGTAGCCATCAGGGTCGGACTTCGCGACAAACGCCGAGCCTACGTTTCCGCCAGCGCCGGTACGATTTTCGACGATGACGAGCTTTCCTAATTTTGTCGAAATGTAATCGGCTAGTGTGCGCGCAACGATATCTACGCCTCCGCCCGGTGCATACGGCACAACCAGCTTTATCGGTTTAGTGGGGAAGCTTTGTGCCTGAGCTGGCAAGGCCCCAAGTCCGCCCAACAAAGCAGCGGCACTGAGGGCAAGAACCACAGAACGTCTAGTAAGGAATGCTTTCATTATTTATCTCCAAATCTTTTTTAGACTCAGTTGCGACGCGGCAAGCTTGCTGTTCGCCCTAGTTTTGTAACGTCCACCTTATTATTCATGCGTCAGTCTGTCAATTGATTTCGGCATGACGCACTTTTGCGCGGTGCACCGGGGCATTCGATGTATTCTTTCACTGAGGTTTTCTACACAGTAATGGTTGGCAAGCCATCAAACTATCTTTGAGGTTAGATTTGTCGATTACGCCGAAAACACCGTCACTATTGTTTACGCCGTTCGAATTGGCGGGAAGGCCCTTACGTAATCGAATTGTGCATGCCTCGATGACGTCTCTCACGGTACGAAACGGCAATGTAGCGCCAGAGCAAATTGCATACTTTGCTAATAGAGCGCGGGGTGGGGCTGCTATGGTTGTTACCGAACCATTTTCGATGTCTCCTCTTCAGGCGGTTCCCACTAAGACTCACGCGTTTGATCCGTCTAATGCGGAGGGCTTAACGCGCATGGCGACGGAGGTTGAAGGCCAAGACTGCCGACTATTGGCGCAGATACAGGACCCTGGACGTGCTCGACATCATGCTGGCAGGCATCTCAATGCAGTTGCGCCTTCCGTATTGCCCGATGATATGAGTTGGTCGGTACCCCGAGCCTTGACCGCGCCTGAGATAAAACAGTACGTCGCTGATTTCGCGCAAAGTTCTGCGCGCTTGCAGGCATATGGGTTTAGCGGTGTTGAACTTTCCTGTGGCCATGGACATTTATTCCATCAGTTTTTATCGCCGCAGTCCAACATCCGCGATGATGCCTATGGTGGTAGCTGGGAGAATCGATGTCGATTCATTGCTGAGATCGTCTCCGCCGTCCGCAAGGAGTGTGGGTCTAATTTCATTATCGGCCTCAAACTCCCAGGTGATGATGGCCTCCCCGGAGGTATTGGTCCGGAGGCGGCCGCGACTATCGCTTCTCTTTTGACAGCGAGCAAAGAAGCTAGCTATGTATGCTTTGCGCAAGGTACGCATGCAAACTCACTGGAAATGCACATACCGGATCGCTTTGGGCCGCGAACGCCTTATCGTGAATTAATTCGGACATTGCGTCGTGCGATCCCGAATACTCCACTCATGTCGCTCGGGCGGATTAGTGATCCTGCGGAGGCCGAAGTTATTTTGGCTTCCGGCGAAGCGGAGTTGATCGGAATGGGACGGGCGTTGATTGCGGACCCTGCCTGGCCGCTTAAGGTGATGCAGTCACGTGTTAATGAGATTCGATACTGTCTGGCATGCAATACATGCTGGGATACGATCATTAACCGGCATGAGTCGTTGGCGTGTGTCAACAATCCGCGGGTACGAAAGGCCGATGAGGTCGACTATTGGCCTGCGATGGCGACTGAGTTAAAGCGGGTGGTCGTGGTGGGTGCGGGTATTGCTGGCATGGAGGTAGGGTGGATCGCCGCCGCACGCGGACATCAGGTAACTATCTTAAGCGCTAGTGCGCAAATTGGTGGCAAAGCGTGGCTGCGATCGCATCTACCCGGAGGTGAAGAAGTAAGCAGTGTTTATGATTATCAAACAGTGGCGGCGATGCGAGCGGGTGCAAAGATTGAGTTAGGCATTACGGCGCAGACCGATACCATCATGGGTTTCAGCCCCGACGTTGTCGTCTTAGCGACTGGGGCATCGATGATCCCGCCAGCCTGGTTACCAGAGCAAGTTCAGCAAGATGGCTTTGTTTTAGATTTGCGTCAAACGATGGCTGGGTTGTTAAAAGTGACCGCTAGACAGCGAGGCACTGCCGTACTCTTTGATATGGACCATACTGAAGCCACGTATGCTGCGGCAGAGCAGCTGCATAGCCTGTTTGATCAGGTTGTTATTCTCACCCCAAGACATTCATTGGCTGACGATATGGCTGTCGTCACGCGACAGGGCGTATTACGTCGGATCTTCACAAAAAAAATAGTTGTTCATTTGTTGGCCCAGCCCGTGTGGGATGCCGGAATGGAGGACGGTGTGTTGGCCTGGGTCAATGTCATCACCGGGGAGCGCAACCTCATCCACAACGTAGCGCTGTTAACGTATGCCACACCACGGCGCCGTAACGATGCGCTATCAGAGTCGCTAACACGCCTCGGCGTGACAGTGTTGACAGTCGGTGATTGCAAGTCACCCAGAGATATGATTGCCGCTACAGCCGATGGCCATTTGGCTGGACACCAAATTTAACTGCATGACATCCAGACGTCAGTTTCAATAAAACGCTTTCTCATCCAACGATAGATGCGGAAACGCGCTTAAAACGCTCGATACACCTGATGGGGAGGCTGCTTGCAAATAGCTTGGATTAAGCTCGCTTAGGGCATTCACACCAAGCAGTCCCATGCAGATGCGCACCTCATCTTGCAAGATCTCAAGCATGCGCACGACTCCGTCGGCGCCATTGGCCGCGAGACCGTAGCACTGCATGCGCCCGAGGCCGACCATGTTCGCTCCTAGAGCGATCGCCTTAACGATATCCGTTCCGCGATTGAATCCACCGTCAACAATGACTTGGGCCCGACCGTTGACGGCCTGTACAACTTCGGGCAGTACGGCGAGCGAGCCGCGGTCGTGATCGAGTTGTCGACCGCCGTGATTCGATACATAGACCATATCGACACCGTGTTCAACAGCGAGGGCGGCATCTTCCGCTGTTCCAATACCTTTTAGAATGAGCGGAATGGAGAGTTTTGACTTGAGGCGATCTACGTCTTTCCAGGTAAGCGTTGGTTGAAACTCGCGACCGGGTACTGTGCTGCGACGAATGTTGCGCTTCGCCGAGTCACGCTCACGACGGCTGTAGTGTGAGGTGTCGACAGTCAGGCAGAATGCACCATAGCCGGCCGCCATGGTGCGTGCTGCGAGGTCATCGACCCAATTTGCATCGCCATGCACGTACAGTTGGAATATTTTTAAGGTATCCGGTGCCGCGGCTGCGGTAGCCTCGATCCCAGGCTGACAGACCGAGCTGAGCATATGCGCGACACCGTAGCGTCCGGCGGCGATCGAAGAGGTTGCGCCAGCACCCTCAGCAAACACCTCGAGGCTACCAACGGGCGCCAAGAGCACGGGTAGTTTCAGGTCCCGACCTAAGAAGCGCGTGCCCGTATTGACGTGGCTCACATCACGCAAGACTCGAGGTTTAAACGCCAGGGCATCAATTGCCGCGCGGTTGCGGCTGACGGTTGTCTCGGTTTCTGTTCCGCCGACGATATAGTCCCAGTTATCGTGATTAAGCTTTTGACGCGCTTTTTGCACAATTTCGTGAAGCGTCAAAAAAGTCGGCGAGTAGGAGGTTGCTTGCTGCGGTGATGTTGTCATGTTGAGAGATAGTACTTTTTTAGATTGGTTTAGCTTGGTGCTAACTTAGGCGCGGCAAGGAATTTTGTCAATTAAGGCAGCTGCGCACTGAGGTTTCCTTTAAGAATCCTTGGAATTCACAACATTCGGTAATATGGCGGGGTGAGTTGATTGCATCCTTATTCGGAACTTTTTTCATGAACAAAGCGTTAGTCCTCGAGATGGCACCAACCGGAACCCTCCGCGTTGCCTTGAATATGATCAATTTTTTGTTGATCAGTGGAAAAAGTCCTGAAGGGGTTCCCGTGGGGGTTGCGCCCGATCTGGCGCGCACGATTGCTGATCGCATCGGGGTGCCGTTGCAGTTGATTCAGTATGGTTCACCCGGGGAGCTTGCAGACGATGCAGACAAGAACGTTTGGGATATCGGCCTGATCGGCGCCGAGCCCGTGCGTGCTCAAAAAATTGATTTTTCGACGGCTTACGTTGAGATCGAAGCGACGTATCTTGTTCCGGCCGGATCCGGCCTAAAACATGCGTCTGAAGTTGATCGTCCTGGTAACCGTATCGCGGTCTCTGCCCGCAGTGCTTACGATTTGTGGCTAACTCGCAATATTCAGCACGCACAGTTGCTGCACGCCGAAGGCTTCGAGGCAACGTTAGCATTGTTTGTAGAGCAAAAACTAGAAGCAATGGCTGCGTTAAAACCTGGGCTGCTGGGTGACGTGGCGCGATTGCCAGGCTCGCGGATTTTAGAGGGCAACTTTACAACTGTTCAGCAGTCCATCGGTGTTCCCAAAGGACGTCTTGCCGCAGCTACGTATTTGCAGTCGTTCGTGGATGAAATCAAAATGGCTCTTGTCGCGCAGTTGATTGCAAAGCATCAAGTCAAAGGGCTATCTGTTGCACCCTAAGCTTTTGCGCGCAGGCGCGGCTGATGCAGACTCAAATCGGTTCAACTTTTTTTGATGGTTGGTGATTATTGACGGATCGAGTCCTTGGTATCAAACTTTAAGACGAGATTAACCCCCCCTCAATGCATGCGTTTCACTTCGATTGTATGGAAAATCTGTTGATTTGTGGCTTGTGCCGATTCTGTAGCCTCTCCGCAGGACGTTTTATCTCACGTAGCGTTTTGAGTTGGCGTCCGTCCTAAAGATCAGTGGAAATTCTTTTGACGTTTCAGCTTTTGCTGAAGCTGCTGCTTCACTAATCGCAAGCTTCACGACATGGTGGTTGGGGGACTTGGCGCAAACTGGATCTGTTGCGGCAGGATCGCCTGTCAATAGAAATGCTTGGCAGCGACAGCCGCCGAAGTCTTTTTCTTTCTCTGAACACGAACGACAGGGCTCTTGCATCCAGCTGTCACCCCGAAAGAAATTAAACGCTTGGCTCTCATGCCAGATTTCCTGGATTGAATACTCTTTTACATTTGGGATCTGGAGGCCTGGCAACTCTCTGGCGTTGTGGCAAGGCAAGGCCGCGCCATCCGGCGCGATACCTAAAAAGATTGAGCCCCAGCCATTCATGCAGGCTTTCGGACGTTCTTCAAAGTAGTCAGGGACAACAAAGAGCAGCTTGCATTGCTTGCCGATTTTTTCACGGTAGGCATTCACGGTCGCTTCAGCCGTGACAAGTTGTTCGCGAGTAGGCAAAAGCTGCTGACGATTTTTCATCGCCCAGCCGTAATATTGTGTGTTTGCTAGTTCTAGATACTCCGCGGATAGGTCAAGTGCCATATCGATAATCTTATCGATATGCGGAATATTATGCCGATGCAGTACGACATTCATCACCATTGGATAGTCATACTTTTTAATTAAAGCTGCAACTTTTTTCTTGAGCTCGAATGTTTTCGTACTGCTGAGAAAGTCATTCATCTCCTGTGTGGAGTCTTGAAAAGAAAGCTGAATGTGATCGAGTCCGGCTTGCTTGAGTGAGACGATTTTTTTCTCGGTTAGGCCGACGCCAGAGGTGATCAGATTGGTATAAAACCCAAGTCGTCGTGCCTCTGCGACTAAGATATCGAGGTCATCGCGAAGTAGTGGCTCACCACCCGAAAATCCTATTTGTGCGGCGCCGAGCGCACGCGCTTCACGCATGACGCGAATCCATGCGTCTGTATCAAGCTCATTTTTAATGCTGTCGTAGTTGACTGGGTTGTAGCAAAACACGCAGTGCAAGGGGCAGCGATACGTTAGCTCGGCGAGCAACCAAAAGGGCGGATTGATAGTAGGCTGAGTCATCGGCTGAGGGTGATCCTATTGGATCCAGTCTTTTTCAAAGGCTGCACGCAACATACCTTCTACGGGGTCGCGCAAATCAGCCTCACTAAAAGCCTGCTCGAGCTCGGCGATAATTTGATTAATCGTATGCTCCCCGTCGCAGCGTTTCAGAATCTCGGCTGCGCTCAGATTGAGTTTGACCATGCCTTCAGGGTAAAGCAATACATAAGCTTGTTGCGCCTCTTCCCACTGTAGGCGGAAAAGTCTGTTGAGGCGGGGATGCTCAGGAAGTTGAGCGGGGGTGGGCTCGCTCATAGTGGGTAGGCTTTTTCAATTCCATCAAGCATTGACCACAAAATATCAAGCTTGAATTGTAGGATGTCGAGGGCCCGTTCTTGTTGGGCGCATGTCGTAAAGTGGTTGAGAGTGACTTCAAGACCATGATCGACATCACGCTGGGCTAAAGGAATGCGTGAGCGGAAATAATGTAAACCTGCTGGCTCGATCCATGGGTAGTGTGTGGGCCATGTTGCCAGACGATCTTTATGAATTTGAGGCGCGAACATTTCTGTCAAAGAGGAACAGATTGCCTCTTGCCAGGGCTGCTGGCGCGCAAAGTTGACATAGGCATCACAGGCAAATTTAACCGAGGGCTCGACTTCCTTTAGAGACCAGAGCGTCTCACGATCTAACCCAACCGCTAATCCCAGCCGAGTCCAAGCTTCGAGGCCCCCGCATTCGGTGTCGGTCTTGTATTCACCAAAGCCGTCATGATCCAAAATTCTGGAAATCCATCTGCGGCGCGTTTCACGATCTTGACAGTTGGACAGCACTGCAGCGTCTTTGATGGGGATGATCCACTGATAATAAAAACGATTCAGGACCCAACCGCGAATTTGTTCTTTGGAACATTCGCCAGCATTCATTTTTACATTGAATGGATGATGGATATGATAGTTCTGGCCCTTTGCGCGGAGTTGGGCTTCGAACTCTTCACGTGTCCAGGCAGGTTTTAAGACTGTCATGGTCAGATCTCTATGTACATGCCATCGTAGGCGACCTCAATGCCGAGCGCTTTCAACTGCAGCGCTTGCGGTGAGTCTTCGCGAAGGATGGGATTGGTATTGTTAATGTGAATCAGAACGCGTCGTTTAGTCGAATAAGACGCTAATGCTTCAAGCATTCCACCTGGCCCGGATTGGGCGAGGTGGCCCATGTCGATCGCGCGCTTGGATGATAGGCCCAGACTGATCATTTCATCATCAGTCCAAAATGTACCATCGACCAGAAGCACATCGGCCTGTCGCATCGCTTGCTCGACTTGTGGCTCGATCACGCCAAGACCCGGTGCATAAAACGCTTTTTTTCCGCTCTTCACATCAGTCATGAGTAGTCCGATGTTGTCACCCGGATGAGGGTCATGACGATGGGGAGAATAGGGAGGAGCTTTACTAGAAAGGGGGACCGGTTTGAAAGCAATGCCTGATAATTCAGGGATACTGAAATTTTCTTGTTCAGGACGAACTAACCGCTGTTCGACTGTGCAGTAATGAGAAAGAGTTTTTACGAGTGGCAAACCTGTCGTGAGGTCGTCGAAGACTTGCTGGGTGGCATAAATGGGTAGGGGCGAATTTCTTTCGCGCAGCATCATGAGGCCAGTGACGTGATCGACTTGTGCGTCCATCAATACAACCGCGGCGATACCGCTATCACGCATTTGCCTTGCTGGTTGCAGGACAGGTGTTTGTTTGATTTGAGTCAGCACATCGGGCGATGCGTTGATCAGTGCCCAGTCGGGCGATCCATTGCCAACGATGATCGAAGACTGGGTGCGCATCTGCGCGTTGATGCTGCCTTGGCGTACGCCTGAGCAATTCAGGCAGTTACAGTTCCATTGAGGAAAGCCCCCGCCAGCCGCGGAGCCCAATACGCGTATTTGCATCACAACTCAAAAAAATAAGGGCCGCGACACAAGTCGCGGCCCTTTGAACAACGATTAGCGATTGGCGATGTACATTGTGATTTCAAAACCCAAGCGCAGATCAATTGCTGATGGTGTTTCCCATTTCATAGCGGTCTCCTAAATTGCAGTGGAAGTAAGGTAGCGCAACGCCATTGGTTGGCATTAGTGACAAGTATATAGAATAAATCACATTCATCTAGCAACTTTTTGACTTGTTGACCACATGAAAACTAAGCTATTTGCCGAGACCCAGCCTGGGGCGCAGGGGTGGCTAGCGCTCGGGAATGGACACGAGCTGCACTGGCAAGCTAGTGGTAATCCCCAAGGCATGCCCGTAGTGTGGTTGCACGGTGGTCCGGGAAGTTCGGCAAGTCCCTTGCATCGTCGGTTTTTTGATCCAGCCCTTTTTTGGATCATTCAATATGATCAGCGCGGCTGTGGACGGAGTCTGCCAGTCGGGGCCATTGACCACAATGAGACGTCCTATCTAATAGCAGATATCGAATGCTTGCGCGAGCATCTGTCGATACCAAAGTGGAGCGTGGTGGGGGGCTCCTGGGGTGGTGCGTTAGCCTTGCTCTATGCGCAGGCCCATCCTGATCGCGTCAACAGAATGTTGTGCCGCAGTCCATTTTTATGTACCCAAGCTGAAATTGAAAACTTTATGGAACACCCTCCTGAAGGGTGTCGAGAGCGTTGGGAAGGCTTGCAATCTCAGGTGCCTAAGGGCTCTGAGCAAACCGTCCTCGAGTTCGGCTATCGCGTATTTTGCCTAGAGAAGGACGTTCAAAAGCAAGTCCTGCTTGCACAAGCATGGGCCACTTACGAGGCGGCAATGAACGTGTACCCAACGCATGCGCCTGTGATCGGCTTGGGCGGTCATGAAGCGCTGATCGCTCGCTACAGGGTGCAGAGCCATTATTTGTGGCATCGGTGCTTTGTTGGTCCAAATATCTTGTTGCAGGCGCATAGGATGTCGGAGATTCCGCTTACGCTCGTGCATGGTGACGTCGACGCACTCTGTCCCTTTGAAAATAGTCTCGCTATTCAACGCGCCGTACCTCAAGCAACGCTTATCCGTGTTGCAGGAGGTGGCCACGACCTGACTGACCCGGGGATGCTGAGTGCAACGTTTGAAGCACTGACATCTTGGCGCTAGTGATTACCCTAATGCTTTTTTGTGGCGCCCCTATTCCACTTGAAAAGTTAAGGATAAAAAAACTTATCTAGGTACCCAATTCTAGTAATATCGACTGGTACTTACAAAACAAGATGAACTTGTTCAAACATCAAACATCACGGAGACGACTGTGAAAAATTACTTGCGCACAATTAGTGGCCTAGGTTTAGCCTTGGCATTTAGTATGTCTGCTCAAGCGCAGACTGCTGCACCTGCAGCGGCCCCGGCCCCCCCGCCTGCCTGGAAACAAGGCATGCCTGAGTCGATGGCAAAGTCCACGTTGGCGCCATTGCCTGGCAAGCTGGTGGCGACCAAAGCCGCCGATGTGCCGATTGATAAAATCAAACTACCCCCAGGCTTTAAAGTTGAGGTTTGGGCTGACGGTATTCCTGGTGGCCGCGCCATTGCGGAAGGTGAGAACGGTAAGTACTACGTTGGCACACGCGCATTGGGCCGTATTTACGAAGTGACTGACAATGGCAAAGAGCGCACCTCACGTATTGTGGTGGACAAGCTCAATCAGCCTACAGCTGCATACAAAGACGGTGCGCTTTACGTTGTAGCCATTGATAAGGTGTTGCGTTTCGATGGTATCGCTAAAAATCCAAACGCGACTCCGGTCGACTTGACTGCGAAGTTCAACTTCCCGCCGCTGCCTCACCACAACTGGAAGTACGTGGCGTTTGGTCCAGACGGCAAGTTTTATGTGCCATTTGGTGCGCCCTGTAATATCTGCGAACTACCTACAGCTGAGTACTCGCAGATCCGTCGCTACAACGCAGATGGTTCTGGCATGGAAGTATTAGCCACTGGTGTGCGTAATTCGGTCGGATTCGACTGGCATCCCGTCACCAAAGAACTTTGGTTTAGCAACCACGGTCGCGATTGGATGGGTGACGACACACCCAACGACACGATGCATCGTTTAAAACTAAAGGCCAACTACGGCTTTCCTCATTGCCATGAGGGTAAGATCCCCGATCCTGACGTGAAGAAAGCAAACGCTTGCGCTGGCGTTGAGCCGCCTGCCGCGTTGATGGGACCTCACGCTGCCACCATGGGCGTCAAGTTTTATACGGGCGACATGTTCCCAGCTGAGTACAAGAACGTGCTGTTCAACGCACGAAAAGGCTCATGGAACCGCACACAACGGATCGGTTTTGATGTTGTGACGGTGCGCACAGATGCAAATGGCAACAACGCGAAGGTTGAGCCCTTTATGACTGGCTTTATGAATCCTGCAGATCAGTCATGGTGGGGTCGTCCAGCCTACTTGCATCAGATGAAAGATGGTTCACTGTTGGTTTCTGACGAGCAAAACGGCGTTATCTATCGCGTCACATACAAGAAGTAAGCTTTATGCAGTTGTTGTCTGTTGTACAAGCTGTTGTTTTGATGGGAGCCGTCTTTGCGGCGGCTCCTGCTGTATATGCACAGATAGCCCCACAGCGCTTAGCGCTGTGCGCGGCCTGTCATGGTGCAGATGGAAATTCTCGATTAAAAGGAATCCCATCTTTAGCGGCGCAACCAAAATTGTTTCTCGAGAATCAACTTGTCCTGATTCGCGAAGGTATGCGCGATATTCCTGTGATGAAAGGCTCGCTTGACGGCGTGTCTGATGCGGAAATCACAGCGCTTGCCAAGTATTACGCGGAAAAAACACTAGCACCCGTTCCAACCGATAAAGATGCCGAAGTCTTTGCGCGTGGTGGTAAGTTAGCGGAAGGCATGCGTTGCGGGATATGTCATCTACCAACCTATCTGGGGCGTGAACAGATTCCCAGGCTGGCGGGTCAAAGAGAAGATTATTTGTTGCACAGTATGCAACAGTTTAAAAATAATAAAGCCGTCGGTCGTGATTCAAATATGACGGCCTCGGTTTATGGTGTCTCAGATCAAGATCTAAATGACATTTCATATTATTTAGCTCGGCTCATGCGTTAGTGCTTCGTACTAAAACCAAAGAAAACCTACGACAGTGGTAATTTTTTGAGGTTGCGGTTATTCAAAAAGCTATTGGTCAGTACTTTGCTTTGCGATACCCCATTGAAGTACATCAGCAAAGGTGTCACGCGCGTCTGGCAGGGTCCGTTACAACGAAAGGTATTGGATCTAAATGACTTTGTCGTGCTGGAAAAGAATCCACGGACTACGCCTGCCAAGCTAATCCCGGACATCAAGGCCTTATTAAATATCTGTAGTCACGCTTAGTTGATCAAATTTGAGAAGTCTCACTTTCGCCAGTTGTTCAGTGACTCGCCGTTAGCAAGTAAGCCGGTTTTCCATTTGCTGAGCCACCAGGCGTAATGATGAGGCCAGTTTTCGAAAGCCTCATTAGCCCCGAGCTGTTCTGCAGCCTGATGAGGCCAGAAGGGATTAAAAAGTGCCTGGCGTCCGATGGCAATCAAGTCCGCAGAGTTTTTCTGTAACAACTCTTCAGCGAGTTCAGGCGTTCTAATAAGGCCCACTGCTTCGGTGCGGATACCCACCTCTTCTTTGATGCGATGAGCGAATTGAGCCTGATAGCCCGGCTCACGTTTCAAGTTTGAATTGGTAGCGCCTGTAATAAGATTGCCACCCGATGAGCAGTCAATTACATCGACGCCAATCTCCTTAAAATGACGGGCGAGCTCGACGCTGTCTTCGATTTCCCACCCTCCTTCTATCCAATCAACGGCTGAGATTCGGACAAAGAGAGGAGTCCCTTGGGGAATCGCATCTCGCACTGCGCGGGCAACCGCTAGAGGAAAGCGCATGCGGTTTTCCAAACTGCCGCCATATTCGTCATCCCGTTTATTGGCGAGCGGGGAGAGGAAGCTTTGTAAGAGATACCCGTGCGCCATGTGAATCTCGATGATTTCAAAACCCACAGCTACAGCGCGTTTAGCCGCGTCCCTAAATGCGATGGTCAGCGCACGGATATCTTCGATTCCCAAGGCGCGGGGCTTGATCCAGCCCTCAGCGAAAGGTGTACTTGAAGGTCCAACGGGTGTCCACGCCTCATCCCCATTATCGAAATTTTTTTGAGTTAAAGGTCCGTTGCCTTCCCATGCCCTCTGCGTGCTTGACTTTCGACCGCCATGTGCAATCTGTAACGCGGGAGTCGAGCCTTGAGACTTGATGAAGGCAATCATGGACCGCATTGCCTCGGCATGTGCATCGGACCAGATCCCAAGACAGCCGTTCGTGATTCTCCCTTCACGTATGACAGATGCTTGCTCGACAAAAACAATACCGGCACCGCCCATCGCGAACTTGGCGTAATGATGGGCATGGAAATCGTTTAAATAGCCATTTTCCGCGCAATACATCGCCATGGGCGAAATCACGATTCTGTTCCGTGTCGTCACGTCACGAATCTTAAGTGGAGTAAACAGCATGGGCTTGGGTGCTGACATTTCATTTTCCTTGCAGATAGATGAGATTGAGATTCTCTAAGAGTTATCGAAATACGATGACCGATTTTCCGGTGACCTGTTGATCAAACAAGCGATAGGCTTCGTCTATTTGACCGAGCTCCCAGCGATTCGAGAATAGCTTCTCTACTTCTACCCGATGCTGTGACACAAATGCCGCGCACTCTTCCTGCCATGATTTTGAGAAGGTCCATGAACCGAAAACGCGCAGCTGTTTTCTAATCAAGTGATCGGTGACATTTAATGCAACCTTGCCACCCATTCCAACAAAGGCGACTTTTCCCCAAGCGGCTGCACAGCGCAGTGCGTCTAACCCGCCTTGATCTGAACCTGAGGTCTCAACGACATAGGGCACGCCCTTTCCATGCGTTAACTCGCCGACCGCATCCCAGGCGTCGATCTCGCCCGAATGAATGGTGAAGGCAGCGCCCAATTTTTTGGCATCAAGGAGCCTATCGTGATTGATGTCGATGGCGATCACTTCTCCGCCCATCGCAATAACGAACTGTGTCACGGCCTGTCCAACCGGGCCTTGACCAATAACCACGATTTTTGCGCAGTTGGCATAACCGATTTTTTTTAAAGCGCCCCAGGCTGTGCCACTTCCGCAGGAAATTGCGGCACCCACCTCAAATGACAGATCGTCGGGCAGCTCTACGAGCGTGTCCGCAGGGACCTTAAGATAGCGGGCGTGTCCCCCGTGTGCGGTGAGCCCATAGCTCGCCTCTTTATCCGCGCACATGTGCGTCCAACCTGTCGTACAGTCTGAGCAGCAACCACAGCCTTTATAGTGATGCACCATGACACGCGAGCCGACTCGAGCCACATGAGTCTGGACGGCAC
>Ga0209550_10003303_pt1 | contig 15390 bp, 3 predicted proteins | sample LauGreSuBDMM15SN_2_FD_187567 | JGI IMG/M metagenome (GOLD analysis project Ga0209550, IMG submission 187567) | Freshwater lake microbial communities from Lake Michigan, USA - Su13.BD.MM15.SN (SPAdes) (version 5) | ecosystem: Environmental > Aquatic > Freshwater > Lake | place: Lake Michigan, USA...
GCGAGGGGGGCGAGGGGGGCGAGGGACGTGGAGGAGAGCACGGCCGGTGCGAGCTCGCGCGTAGGTGAGGCCGCGGCGCGCACCAAGGGTGTGGGTGGTGAGGGCGACAGGGATACCGTCCGCGAGGCAGACCAGTTGTTGTCGCCCTCGTGCAGTGCTGCCGCCGCCGCAAGGGCGGCGGAAGAGTTGCCCACTTGCACGTCGCCGCCGCGGCGCAGCAGCCTGTGCAGCTCGTTGAATTCGATGTCCCCGCTCCCGTCGCTGTCGAGGGCGTCGAACACAGCCTCGGTCTCGGCGGTGCCGTACTGTCGAAGCAGCCCGAGCTTGGGCACCGCCTGAACAAACTCCGCGCGTGAGATGACCCCGTCGCTATCGAGATCCATGGTGCGGAGCGCGTCCATCGTGCGCGTAAGGTTCTTGCACATCTCCGCGCGGAGATCGTTGATCGCCGCCATGAGCTGGGCGCTGACCTGCGCCGTGGGCGGCGGTGGTGGCGTGCGGAGTACAGTGGGCGCGAGTAATGCGAGCGCCTCCTCTGTGCGCTCGTCCAACCACGTCGACTTGTGCCGGCTGTGCTCCGGTCTGCTCTGTTGCTGTCGCTTGAGCAGCTCTTGGAGTGGCTCGAAGCAGCCCGCCTGAAGCAGAGCCGTCTGGCCCTCGTGCTCCTGCGCGAGCGCGCAGATGGTCGCGACGGCATACCCCTGGCCCTCGTCCGCAGCGTCCTTGTCGAGGAACCCGACCAGCTGCGCGCCCACGTTGGCTTCGAGTAGGGCTGCCCTGTTCTCGGCCGCCGACGGACCCTGTGTCATCGCCCAGAGCGCCGCGGCGGCGTGCTTCTGAGCGCCCACGGAGGGCGAACCGAGTACCTGCACGAGCGCGACGAGCCCCCCCGCATCCGTGATCAACGTCTTGTTCGCGTGGTTCGAGCGTGCGAGCTCCGAGAGTACCGCCGCCGCCGATTCGCTCGCCTCAGCCATACGGGGCTCGGAGCCCGCCTCGAGCAGCAGCGCGACGAGCGGCGCCACGCCGCCCGCCGCCACGATGGCCGCCTTGCAGTCGGTAGAGTTGGACAGCTCCCAAAGCGCCGCGGCCGCATGGCGCCGAGCCTCGGCGCAGCCGCTTTGGAGGAGCAGCACGAGTTTGACGATGCCACCGGCGCGCACAATCTCGGCCCGGTTGTCAGCGGATGAGGCGAGGTGCCAGAGCGAGGCGGCCGCGCTCGTCTGCGCCTTGGACGACAGGGACAAGAGCATGCACACGAGCGGCGACACTCCACCCGCCGCGACGATCTCCTCGACAGCCTTGGAGTCTTTCGCGAGGTCGGACAGTGCGGCCACTGCACGCTCCTGCGGCGTGTCGTCCTCGACTCGCAATCCGTCGCCCAGAAGGCGCACGAGCGGCGGGATGGCGCCCGCCTGCGCGATGGCAGCGCGGTCGACGACCGAGCGCGCCGTGAGCACGGCAAGGGCCGAAGCGGCCTTCATCTGCGCAGAGGCGTTGCGTGTGGCGAGTACCTCGACGAGGCGTCGCACCACCGAGTGCGATGCCTTCGAGCCGACGTCAGACGCGAGGTGGAGCAGAGCGCACACAGCGTGGTTCTGCGTCTCGGGCGTCTCGGACGCGAGCAGCGCCACGAGCGGTCCGATTGCGCGTGCCTTCGCAATGGCCGTCTGGTTTTCGTCCGAGTCGCGAGCGAGTGCCTCCACGGCGGCGCACGCGTGCTGCTGCGTGGCGATCGCTCCATGTTCGAGCAGAGCCACGAGCGGCGCGATGGCACCCGCTTTGGCCACCGCCATCTGGTGTTGGTACGTGTTCGCCACGCACCAGAGTGCTCGCGTCGCGTTCTCGTGCGGCAGCGTGCGATCGCTCACAAGCAACGCTACAAGACTCGGAATCCCACCCGCAGCCGCTAATAAATCGGCAGCACGCGATTGCAGCCTCTGTGCCGCCTGCCCACCCGACGTCGGCGAGCGCCGGCCGCCGGCCGCCTCGGCGGGTTGCCATCTCTTAACCTCCTCCTCGAGGGTTTTCAGCTTGGCGTTCAGCTTGTCGAGCTCTTCGCCGTACTCTGCCGCGTCCGTGACGGAGAGCTCGTTGAACGCATTCAACGTCGCCTGCGCCTCCTTCAAGTTCGCCTTCGCCTCCGCGAAACGGCGAACAGGATCCTCTGAAGCCCCCTCGAGGGAGGTATCCGCGCTGACGACGGGGTCAGCTGCAGCTTCGGCAGCGCGCGGTGGCATCTCGGCCGGGTCGTGAGCCGGGCCGCCGTCGCCTTGCGCAGCGAGGGTCTTTGCGATCTCTTTGGTGGCTCGCCTCGAATGTGCGGCTGGCGAGGTAGCCTGTCGCGCATCCGTGTCCGCAGACGATCTCACGAGCTTCCTAGGGACGATGGTGACAGCCATGAGCGTGGCGAGCAGCCCAGCAGCATTCTTTTGGGCCTCCGCGGACCGATGGGCCCGCAGCATAGCCTCGAGTGGAGGGATGGCACCCCCATCGATGATCGCAGCCGAGGTCTCCTTATTGTCCCACGCCAGCTGCGTGAGCGTGTGCGCCGCTAGATCCGGCAGCGTGCCTTCTTGCGCTTGCTTGTTGCGCTGGTCCACTGGTAAGATGAGCCATCGGTGGAGCTCGGCGATGGCACCCGCATTCGCAATCGCACACTGCGTGGCCATGCCGCTCGACGCGAGTCGGCCGAGAGCCGAGGCCGCGTGCCTTTTGGCGCCCGTGGTACCCGATGAGAGGAGTGCGACCAGCGGTGCGATACCCCCGGCCGTCACTATGTCGGCGCAGTTGCTCAGATCCCGGGCAAGCACCGCGAGTGTTGCAGCGGCATGCTCCTGGGCGGCTTGCGACACCTCTCCCCGCACGAGGCATTCGATGAACATGCGGATTCCCCCGTTGTTGACGATGGTGCGGCGCGAGATGGGGTCGGTGACGAGAGAGAGCGACCAGAGCGCGTACTCCTGTGCCTCCACCATGCCATCTTGCAGTCCATCATGGAGCAGCGCGACCAGGGGCGCCACGCCGCCAGCCATGGCCACCGCCCGCTGCGAATCATCTCCACCCTCAGACGACATCTGGCGCACCGCAACGCCCGCCCGCTGCCGTACCTCCTCCGAGTCGTCTGCGAGGAGCTTCACGAGCTGCTGCGTCACCTGTACGCGCAGCTCTGCCGACTTGAGCGCGATGTTGGAGAGTGCGGCGGCGGCATTCAGGTGGCCCATCCCTGTCGACGTCTTGAGCTGCTTCACGAGCTGCGGAATGGCGCCTGCGCGTGCGAGGGCGCCGCGGTTGTCCGCGTCCTCCGAGAGCTTCTTACAAAGGTCACACGCCTGCTCGTGCGCGTCGACGCTGTGACTCGTGGTGAAGATGCGCACGAGACCCGCGGCAATCGACAGCTGATTCGCCTCGTTCTGGATCACGAGCGTCAGGAGCGCGGCCGAGGCTTGTACCTTAGCCTCCATCGATTGCATGTTGAAGAGCTCGACGAGTGGCGCGATGGCACCTGCCTCGGCAATCGAGCTACGAATCTTCGCCGTCCGAGCGAGCGCTCCGAGCGCCCCGGCGGCGGTCTCGTGCGCCTCAACGGCAGGCCCCCGTGCGTTCAAGATGGCCACAAGAGGGCCGATGGCGTTTGCACCGGCGATCAGAAGTTGATTGGACTCGTCGGCGGCGAGGGCCCACAGAGCACCTGCCGCGTCGCGATAGCCGGACGGCTCCCCACGGAGCATCTCAATCAAGGGAGAGATGGCACCCGCCTGCGCGAGAGCCGCTTGGTTGTCGGTATTCTCATTCGCCATCGACCAGATGGCCCCGGCCATCTCTTTTTGGGCAGCGGCGATGGTCATCCGCCGAAGGTCCGCATCGTTGTTGCATATTGGCGGCGATTCTGGACTGACATGCGCCGACTCGCCTTCCTCGCCGAAGGCCACCTCGACTGGCCGCAAGTCGGGCGAAGGTGGTTTTACTGCCTCACGATCCGCCGTCAATGCGCGCCGGCGATGCCCACCTCCTGCAGCCGACTTCGAAAAGCTCGGCGAGTCCGCGCGACTCCCGTCAGATGCGCCCTCGCGCTCCTCGGCGGAGGCACGTCGCGCCTCGATCCATTGCCGGGCGCGCACGCCCTCGTCAAGGAGCTCGACGAGGAGAGGGATGCCTCCGGCGCTCGCGACCGCATTTTGGTTCGATGCATTTGCCCTTGCGAGGCGGGAAATGCCACGGGCGGCCTTCTCCGGAGCGCCCGTGCCTTTGGGATTCGCCTTCTCCGATGCTGTCGAGTTCCGGAGCAAGTCCACAAGCATCTTCGCAATTGCCTGCTCATTCTCATCGTTATTGGACGAGATGGACGCAAGCGCGCCGGCGGCCTGTATCTGCGCTTCCTCGCCATCCGAACCCAGCAGCCCAACGAGTGGCGAGATGCCGTCCTTGACCGCAATCGCCCTCTGGTTGTCGCAGTGCCCAGAAGACAGCCGCCACAGCGCCGCCGCCGCCGCGGCCGCCACGGCCGAGCCGTTACCGTTTCCTTCCAGAGAGTTGGCTGCCGCGGCGCCGTTGGCGGCAATGTCCTCATCCTCCGCTCTCACGAGCTCGATCAGCGTCTCTAGGCAGCCTGCTTGGGCAATCAAGGATTGGTACTCTGGGTTGTCGCGGGCGAGCGCTGCGAGTGCGAGCGCGGCATTGGCCTGGCCGCCGATCAACTCGAGCCGTATTGCCTCTGACAAGTCGTCCTCCCCTTTGACGGGCTGCACGGGATGCAGCATCGCGACGAGGGGCTCCACGGCGTTGGCGCTCATGATGGCTTGTTGATTGCGAGGATGCTGCGCGGCTAGTCCGGACAGAGCGCCCGCGGCTTGCCGCTGCGAGCGCGGCGAAGCTGCACCACCGAGCAGGCGGATGAGTGGTCCGATGGCCCCCGCCCCAGCGATTGCCGTCTGCGACGAGGCGCCCGATGACGTCAGGGACCACAGCGCGGCTGCTGCCTGCGCAGTGGGACTCACAAGCAATGCGCCGATGAGAGGCTTGCTCTCCGTTGCCTTGGCTGAGTCAATGTCCGTGCGCGCAGCGCCACACGAGCGGAGTGACTGACATGGTGCAGTTCCGCTGCTCTCATCACCGGCGACAGCGGCATTCGCAGACGTAAGCAAGGCAACGAGCGGCTCAATGCCGCCGCTCTTGAAGACAGCCTCTTGGTTAGCGAGCGACCCGCGCGTGATGGCTGCGATCACGGCCAAGGCCTGGGCCTTTGCGGCCGCCGATGGCGCCTCGAGTAACGCCACCAACGGCCGGATGCCGCCATGTGCCACGCACTCCGCGACGTTTTCGCTTCCGCGCCGCGTGTCGGCTGTCAGTCGCGCGAGTACAGCCGCCCCGAGCTCCTGCACGCGCGGCGCCTTGGACTTGATCTGCGCGATGAGCTTCGGGATGGCGCCCGAGACGGCAATGGCCCGGCGGTTGTTTGGGATCCCGGAGAGCTCCAAGAGCAGTTCGGAGACGTGCTCCTGCGAGTCGTCCTCGCCCTGACCGAGCAGCGCGACCAGACCATTGGCAATCGACATCTGTGTCTCAGGCGAGTGCATCGCCAGAGTCGACAGCGCGCTGCTCGCTTCGACGAGCAGCTCGGGCACGCCGCTAATGAGCAGCCTCACCAGCGGAGAGAGAGCGCCCGCGTTCAGGATGACCACTGGTGACTCTGGCTGGCTTGCTGCCATGTTACGCAGCGCCCGCGCCGCCCTAACCTGTGTCTCCGGCCTATCCGCGCGCTCGGAGGTCAGCAGGAAAACAAGCCGCTTTGCAATCTGTGCCTGGTGCTCCACGTCATCCTGCGCCAGCCGTGCCAGAGTGTCCGCGGCATAGCGAAATGTGTTGGCGGTCCCTCCTTCGAGGTCGAGAAGATTGGCGAGCGGCGGGATGCCATTCGCCTTGACGATCTCCTTTCGAATCGTCGGGTCGAAAGCGAGGTGCATCAAGGCGCGGGCACCCTTCTCCTTACCCTTGGAAGAGCCCGAAAAAATGACCGCCACGAGCGGGCCGATGGCGCCAGTCTCGGCGATCAGGCGCAGCCGGTTGTCGGGCGGCTTGTCGCCATCCGTCGCGTCGGAGAGACTCGTTTGAGGCGCCGCTACATCGTCGCGCTGGGCACCGAGTACTTTCGCAATCTCCTTCGATGCTTGACGCGAACGTGTAGTCAGGATGGCGTGCGATGTAGTCGCGCGGCCAGCGAGAGCCGCGGCAACTGCGGCAAAGCCTTGAGCCTCCCCCTCCTCCCTCGAAACAGGTTTCTGAGCCTCCCCCTCTTCCTTCGAAACAGGGTTGAAGCTCGCATTCACGGTGGCCCGCCACCAACCTGACCATGCGCTGAAGCCCAGGCTCAACTTGCGGTGTTGCAGTCGGCGGACCATCTGGCGAAGAAGCAGCTCGACTCGCTCCAGCCGATCCTCCGGCGGAAGCTCGTCGAGCTCCTCCCTCATCGCAAACCGACGGCGGTTGTTGTTGAGCTCGACCTCGCCGCCGTGACCCAGGTCGGCAAGACCCGCGGCCGACACATCCTTCGCCTCAACCGTACCGTTGCGTAGCAGCTCCACCCACTCGGCTATGACGCCGCACTGTACGAGGATCGGCTGGTTGTCGACCGAGCGAGCCAAATACCACAAGCAGCGCGCCGCGAGCTCCTGCGTGGTCATCGACTCGGAACGGCACAGATGCAGCAGTGGCGGCGCCCCTCCGAACGAGAGGATGGCGTCCTGCATCTCTAAGTCGTCCAATGCGATGTCGCACAGGGCCTCAGCCGCCGCGGCGCGCATAGCCTCCAGGTTGTCGCCATCCTCGAGCATGTGCCCAAGTCTCGGCCCATGCTCACCCTCAACGCCCGCTATGGTCGCGCTTTCCACGACGTCCTCGACACGCTCAACGCCCTCAACTGCCCCCTCAACTGCCCCCTCAGCTGCAACCTCAGTGCTCGCAATGGCCCGTTTCTCCTGGAGCGCCCACAAAATGTGCATGCGAGGCGCTGCAGCGGAAGGGAGCACCTCACATTCGACGCGTCCCTTGAGCATACTGATCAGCCGCTTGACGCCACCGCACGCGTTGATGTATGCGCGCCGCTGCGTGCATCCCGTGAAATTGAGGCGTCGGCTGTCGGCAACCCCTTTGCTGGCGACGGCCAAACTATCGGGCGCGCCGCAACCCTGATCAGCATCAGAGTCTTCGGACGACTCGGTGTCTGAGGGAAGGGAGGTAGCCTTGGCCGTCCCATCTTCCTGGCGTTCCTCCCCGTCCCGGTCCTCCTCTACGCTGTCACTTGCCTCTACGCTTCCACTCGCTTTCTCCTCGTCTGAGAGTCTCTCTACGATGCTAGCCTCGCCGTCGACCCTGTTTGGTTGTGCGCAGGCTTGCGCGGCAGATGGGGGCTCAGCAGCATCGCCACCGGCAACCTGCTTCTGCCTCCTGCGCTCGCGCAGCATGCGCCTCTTCTCACGACGTTCCTCGCGCTGCTTGGCCCGCAACACACTTAGGTTGCCGTCTTCGCGTGACAGGCGGCCCAGCGCCTTTGCAGCAGCTTCGGGGGTACCGAGGCCCCTCGCAGAAAGCAGTCGCACGAGGGGCGCGATAGCTCCCTCGTTGGCGATCGCATCACGATTGAGTGCTACGAGGGCGAGCTCCGAGAGCGCCGATGCCGCCTGCTGCTGCGCGTACAGCGAGCCGTGCGTGAGAAGCCTCACGAGCGGAGCAATGCCACCGACCTCGGCGATTGCCGTGGACACCTTCGGGTTTGCATGAGCGAGTCGCACGAGAGTGACGGTTGCAAGCTCCGGCGCGCGCGGCCCTACGGCGGAGAGGAGCGCCACGAGCGGTGCGAGCGCGCCCGCTTCGGCGATGGCAAGCTGGCTCTCTGTCGAGGACGCTAGATGCCACAGTGCCTGGGTTGCATTCTCCTGCGCAACGACCGTTGAGCGGCGCACGAGCGCGATGATGGCGGGAATGCCGTCGAGCCGCGTGATCATGGACTGTGCAGTCGCGTTGTTGTCGGCGAGCGAGAGCATCGCTTTTGACGCCACCTTCTGGCACTCTTCATTGATGTTATTGAGCCAGACGATGAGGGGCGGAATGCCACCAGCCTTTGCGATGGCCACCTGGTTCGCTGGATGGTCGATGCACAGGTGCGAGACTGCGCTTAGCACGCGCATGCCGCGCTCAACGCCTTTCCCATTGAGCAGCACGACGAGCCGCTTGGCAATCGACGACCGATTCTCTGCGTGTTTGCATGCGAGCGAGGACAGGGCGCCCGCAGCATAGCGGTGCGACTTCTCGGTGCCGCCCGAAACGAGCAGGGCCACCAACGGCTCGACGCCGCCGAGCTTGGCAATTGTCGCCTTGTTGGCCGCGTTGTCAGCCGAGAGCGACCACAAGGCTTGCGCGCAAGTCTCCTTGGTCTCGGATGCACCCTCGCGCACGAGCGAGCACAGGGGAGCAATTGCGCCCGTGCGCGCAATCGCGAGCTGGTTCTCGACGCAGTCCTGCGCCAGGGACGCGAGCGCGCCTGCCGCAGTCATCTGCATCTCGGTCGAGACAGATCCGAGCATGCCAACGAGCGGCGTGATCGCGCCCACCTCCGCCATAAGGATTCTGATTTGCTGGTTGCCTTCGGACACTCTCCACACTGCCATCGCTGCGAGCGAGGCAACATTTGCAGCTGCCGAGTCCTTCACATTTGATGTCGCGCTGGTGAGTACGTTGACGAGCATGCGAACGCCACCGACCTCGACCACAGCATCCTGATTGGCCTTAGATTTGGTACAGAGCTGCGTGATCGCCTGCAGCGTGTTCTCTCTCGCGTTGTTTGACGAGGAGTTCATGAGTGCGAGAAGCGGCAGGATGCCGCCCGCTTCTACGATCGACGTGCGGTTGTCCTTGCTGTCGCGAGCAAGGTTGGCGAGGGCAGCCGCAGCTGTCTCCTGCGCAGACACGTTCGCGCCCTCCCCCAACATCGAGACGAGCTGCTTGATGATGAGCACGCGGTTGGCGTTCTCGATTGAGAGTCGCACGAGCGCACCCTCAGCGTGTTCTCTTGCCTTCGGGTTGGTGCTGCCGAGCAGGTTCACCAGCGGGGCGATTCCGCCCGCGTCCGTGATGGCGAGCCGGTTGGCTGCATGGTCCGCAATAGCGAACAAGGCGCTGGCCGCCTCCTCCTGCGCTTCCTGCCCCTTCTCGCCACCGAGCAGTTTGACGAGCGGTGCAATCGCACCAGCCTCTGCGACGAGTTCCCCCGTGCTCTTCGGGAGTGCTGCGGACGACAAAGTACGGCGTACATTGTCGGCGGAGCGTGTAGCGCCCGAGCCCTGCGGCACATTCTCGGTGGAGAGCCTCGCGAGCGCCGCCGCCGCATGCTTTTTGCTGGTAAGCGGGTCGCGTGCGTGACCAGCCGCATCAAGCGGCAGCTCATCACCGCCGCTGACGGGCCAATTAACGAGCATCACGAGGGGTGGGATGCCACCTGCACGCTTGATGGCGGCCCTGTTGGCGGGTATCTTGGCCATCTCGCTCAGGCAAGCCGCGGCGAACTCCTGAGAGGCTGTGGGCGGCTCCCACCCCCCGTTCGAGGTCGGAATGCTCAGTCGGCTGCCTTCGCGTACTCGCCATTCGTCATTGCCATCGTCGCCGATTTGGAGCTCGCCAGCTGGCGTGGGTCCCTCGAGCATCGTGACGAGCGGCTCGATGCCGCCCGCACGAGCGATGGCGAGGCGTGCGTCGTCCGTGTGCAGCGACAGCCGAGCCAGCGCGCTCGCCGCTTGCTCCATCGCCCTCATATCTGAGCTCGTGAGTTGATGAACCAGAGGCTTGACCCCACCCGAGTCGCACACGACGGCACAGTTGCTCTCATCGATCGAGAGCGAGAGCGACCACAGGGCGTACTCCCGGGAGGTATCCGCGCCGGTCTGTAGTAGATCGACGAGTGCCTCAGCGCCACCCGCCTTCGCGATGGTGATCGAATGCGTCGGGTTCTCCGTGATCATGCGCCAGAGCGACTTGACGGCTCTGTCCTTGCGCGTTTGCTCCCCCATTCTATCTGCCAGCAGCCCAACGAGCTGCGCCGCCACAAGCTGCATGTTCTCCGCGACGTCTTCACACAGCGTCGAGAGGGCGCTCGCCGCGTGTCGATGTGCGCGCTCCGAGGGTGAGCCGAGCAGATGGCAAAGGGTCACGATCGCACCCGATGCGGCGATCGACACTTTGTTCGCCTTGTGCCCCTCGGATAGGGCCCAGAGCGCACCTGCCGCCTCGGCCTCCATGGTGCTGTCGCTGACTTTTGTCGCCAAGGTGGTGCCGCCTTTTGCCATCACGCCGAGCTGGCCGAGGCACCCGTACTCGGCTGCGGCCGTCTGGTTCGCGGTGTGGCCGCGGCAGATGTGCATGATCGCCAGGGCCGCGTTCGCCTGCACCGCCGGCGTGTTTTGCCCGCCGTCGGGCCGACTCTGCTGCAGCAGCTCCGTGAGTGTCTTGATGCCGCCGTGGGTGGCAACCGCATCCTGGTTCTCTCGGTGGCTCCTCGCAGTGGATGCCAGTGCGTGCAAGGCGGCGGCGACCACGTCCTGGTAGCGGCTCTCGACGAGCTGGAGGAGCGGCCCGATGCCGCCCGCCTTGGCAATCGCCTCCTGGGTCTTGCGCCGGTTCTTGCCGTTGGCGCCTTGGGCGAGCGACGAGATGGCAGCGCATGCTTGGACTTGCACGTCCGTGTTGATGCCGGAGAGAAGCGCGAGCAGCAGCGGGATGCCGCCCGCCTTGCACACCTCACGCTGGATGTCGAGGTGCTCGTGCGCAAGCTGGCCAAGCGCGCGCGCCGCGTGCTCCTGCGTCTTGCCAGAGCCGAGCAGCAGCAGCAAGCAAGGCACGCCGTTCGCCTTCCTGATCTGCTCCTGACCAGCAGGGCAGCACGCGAGGTTGGCGACCGCCTGACATGCATGCACCTGCGCCGAGCCCTGACCGACGCGCAGCAGCCCGACGAGCGGGACGACCGCACCCGCCTTGATGATGGCCGCCTGGTTCATCTCGGCGCACGAGATGCTCGCGAGCGCTGCTGCCGCCTGCTCAGCCGCCGAATTGCCGCCCGTACGGAGTACGCCAACGAGCGCTGAGATGCCACCCTTGTTGGCAACCTGCATCTGCTTGTCGTGGTCTTTGAGCGTCAAGTGACAGAGCGTCGCCGCCGAATGTGCCTGTGCGAGCGTGCTGCCGGTGTCGAGCAGCCCGATGAGCGGGCCGATCCCATGTTGGTCTGCGATCTTCTTGGCGTGGTCAGTGCTCTGCAACGCTAACGACCTCAGGGCAGCAGCGGAGCGCTCTCGGACCTCCATCGTGCCCCCACGCACGGCGTCGAGGAGTGCCTCGATCAGCCCGTCGATACTGCCTCCTGCTGCAACGATCCGGCTCTCCGACAGCCTCGGCGCAGTGTGCTCTGGCAGGAAGGTCCTTTCCGAGGTGCCGCTGACCGCGCCAATGCTTGCGAGCGTGGCGTTTGCCTGGTGGCCTCGAGGCGACCTGATCGCCGAGGTCATACTGCTCTCGGCCTCGAGTCGCCGCGCTGATTTGGGCACGCCCATGGGATCCGGCTGCTCAAAGCACAGCCGGACGCCCCCTGCCTCGAGTAGTGTGCAGCGTTGGTGTTCAAGTTTTGGATGCTTCATTTCATCGGATGCATGTATTCCTTTCGAAAAATCGCGTCGGTCGACTTCTGTCTCTCCGTGCGGGCTGCGCGCGGATTCGAGGACGAGATTTCGTTACCATTTGCCACGGTAAGATCATTGTATCATGTATGGCATGTTTCGAGTTCTGCGTTGGCCCCACAAACGCAGTCGCACAGATCCGCGAACATAATGCGCACTCCGACACGCAGGGGCGGGTTCCTATCAAGATCATCTAAGTCGTGGCATAGCCATAGACGCCGCCAGCGTCCACATGTGCCACCCGCGTCGCATCGCACATGTGGACATGTCAGAATCTAAATTTCCTCGGAACATGGCAACGAGAAGATTGGGTTGCCTGGCGAGAGCGTCGAACGTTGTCAGTTTGCTGCAACGCTCAGAAGTACATGATCTCCTCTGATTGAGCGTTCGACGGCGGGTGCGTTGCCGTCATGGCGTTCTCGTCATTCTGCCGCACCTTTTGGCGCTTCGGTTTGGGCTTCTGCTTGAACACGGGCTTCTCCTTGCTTGTCCCCCGTGTGGAGGGGGGGTCCGACCGCTTCGGCGGCGACTTGATTGGCACCTGGCTCTGCGGCGGGAGCGGCTGCAGCACAGTATCGTCGCGGCTGCAACCTCCAGCGGCTGCAGCCTTCACGACGGCCTCCACGATGGCCTCCACGACGGCCTCCACGACGGCCTCCCGCGGTGGCGTCTCATTCCGCGGCGTCTCATTCCGCGGCGTCTCATTCCGCGGCGTCTCATTCCGCGGCGTCTCATTCCGCGGCGTCTCATTCCGCGGCGTCGCCCCCGGCTTCCGCTTCTGAAGCGGCTTCCGTGTCGAGGCGAGCGGAAAGCACTCCGGCACTGGCGCAGCGCCAGCCTCGCGCACTGAGGTGTAGCCTGTCGCAGGCGCACCCGCCTCTGGCGTACTCGCCTTCAGCGCCTTGGTCTTTGGCGAAAAGATTCTGGGCAGCACGAGATAAGGCACTGTGACGACCTTGGGCATGGCAGGCATCAGTGCCAAGGGAGACTTGAGCACAGCTGGCGGTGGCTCTGCAACCTGCTGCGGCTCTGCCACCTGCTGCGGCTCTGCAACCTGCGGCGGCTCTGCAACCGGCGATGGCTCTGCCACATGCGATGGCTCTGCCACCGGCGATGGCTCTGCCACCGGCGATGGCTCTGCAACCTGCGGCGGCACCGCGGCTGGCGATGCGACTTGAGCTGCTGCAACATGGTCCACGCACGGGGGCGCCCGAGGTCCCAGGTCGCCTAGCTGCGCAGTCGCGACCGTCAGATCCTCTGCCGGCATGATCGGCAGCTTTGGTGCCACAGGAGTGGTCACCAGCGGCGTGGGGAGTTTGGATGCCTTCACAGCCACTGCTGGTGATTCGAGGGTGGATGCCTTCACGGCCGTTGCTGGTAACTCGAGTTTGGACGCCTGATCGTCACGAACGGCGACGACTCGCATGCGGCGAGGGCTTTTGACGAGGGCTGCTCCCGGCGTTTCCTCGGAATCAGCATTATAGTCGGCACCCGCCGACGCTGGCGTCGCGAGTGTAGCACCCGCCGGCGCTGGCGTTGCGAGCGATTTCTGCGTGGCGACGTCGTCGAACTGTTTGGTCATCGCAGTAGGAGTGAGCTGCTTCGGCCTGTCTGCCACCGGAGTTTCATCTTCGATCTGCGTTAGCTCTTGAGGCGACCACGGTGAAGGTGGGGATGATTCCGTTTCCACGGCAAGTTGAGCATGGATCACGGTCGAACCGAAGTCCTGGCCTGCTGCAGTTGCTCCGCTGACGTCGTCAAACACCCCTTTGGCCACTGCCTTCTTGGAGGAGCAGGCACCCATTGTCGTGCGATTCAAACTCGAACTGGGTGAATTTCTACCAATACAACGCGATACTCGAGTGAAAAGACTCAGCCGGGACACACCACCGGTAAAAAGACACCGGGGGGAGCCGGGACACACACGGGACGCACGGGCGCACACGGGTACACGGATCACACAGACGAACCTCCCCGAAAGCCGAAACCCGAAAGTGTTTTCGAACGTGTTGGCGGGCCGGTGTCGCACCCCACCGGTGTGCTTGTTGTCAAGTCTCATCTCAAGAGATTATCCGAGATCATCTCGGATCGTGATGATGATCATCTCTCGAGACTCAACGGTACTTCACAAGTTTTCAACTGTTTTCATGAGGGAAGTTAGACTCTCCCCACTTCTCTGCCCCGCGGCGCTGGCTCCGCAACCCTCGCGCCACTCCTTGGCCGCCTCCTTGGTAGCCTCGCTCGCGCGTGACGTCAGGTTCCACGGACGGCCCGACATTCCGGTCCAGTGCACGACAGTACTCTCGATCCCATTCCAATGCCTCTCCGCGTGGAAGCGCGAGTGTGCGATCACGTTGAAGCGCGGGTGGAGCACAGCCCAGCGGTCGCCCCACTGCCGTCGCTCTCCGTAAAGGAGCGTATTGAAGATGCCTTGGTCGCTGCCATCGTACGTGTTGATGGCGTGGCTCCTCATCGGCTGCACCACGTCGCGCTCGAACGCGGCGCCACTAAAAGGGCGGAGCACGAGCAGCCCAGAGTTGAGCATGAATGGGCACTGCGTGTGCGGCTGCAGCAGCTCACCGGGCCGCAGGAAGGTGTATCTCTTGCTATCCGCGCTTGCATTGTAGCCGTGGACGCACGGGAGGCGCCGATGGGTGAACCGGCTGGGCCACACGTACGATGGACGCCCTCCGGCTGCGTTGATGGCCGCCGCAAACTCGATGTTTTCGGGCAACTCACAGAGCTCGTCAATATTGTGCCGCACGTACATGTCGGCATCGATCCAAACGAGCCGCTTGATGGGCGCGCCGAGCAGGTTAAGTTTGTCCATGATGCGTGCGGGATGGACACGTGAGCTGGCCGATGTTGGGAAGGAATTCCATGCCAGCACCTTACCATCTCTCACATCCCGAAGTTGCGTACGCATGTAGCTCTCATCCTCGGGCTGCACAAATATCAGCAGGGGGTATCTCGATCCGAGAGCTTTTAGTCGTGTGGACACACAGCTGATTGCAGGCAAGTAGCTGCGTGGGCCGGCCGTGACGAAGGCACAGCTGCCGATATCTCCAATTGCGGCCGCAGAAGAGGCAGGAAGCGGCTGGTACGCGGCCTGCGGCATTCGCGGACCGAGAAGGCCGAGCACGACGACGGTCTGCCGAGCACGACGACGTCAAGCACCGCAGAGCGTTCGACCCGCGCACAGTGCACGCCCTAGGTCTTGACACCCTACCAGAGGGTACCAGGTACCCCCATTATCGGGACGCCAAAAACGTTTATGGCATGCATTCCAAAATGCGTGCAGGGACCCAGCCGCGTCGTGCAGCACCCGTCGCGCACCCCATGCGCTGAGTCGGCCCCGAGCCTACACAAAGGACATATGCCCCCCTTTCGTAACGTCCGACACGAGACATAGTAGAACACTCAACTCTCAACTGTCTCAAGGCTCCGCCTGTCCACCCGAGGAGTGTGCGCCCACTCCTCAGGGTCTCTCGAGCTGCTCCGCGAGGTCGAGGTATGTGTTGTCAATGTGGTAACAGCCCGCGAGGCTGTTTTGCATTGCGGCCGGTCGACCTCCGGACCACACACGGACAACGAGGCCCCACCGAACACAAGGTCACAAGAAGTCGCATACGATACTACGTAGGAATTCGACTTGGCAGAGGCCTATCGCCCG
>Ga0209550_10003304_pt1 | contig 15381 bp, 12 predicted proteins | sample LauGreSuBDMM15SN_2_FD_187567 | JGI IMG/M metagenome (GOLD analysis project Ga0209550, IMG submission 187567) | Freshwater lake microbial communities from Lake Michigan, USA - Su13.BD.MM15.SN (SPAdes) (version 5) | ecosystem: Environmental > Aquatic > Freshwater > Lake | place: Lake Michigan...
GCTCGGGTCAGTTTGGGTCAGTTTGGGCAGTTTGGGAGCTCCCAGGGAGCTCGGGTCAGTTTGGGCAGCGCGCTCCCTGCCGCATGGGCACCACGACTCTCCTCCCGGTCTCCGCCGTTTGTCTTCATTTGTCGATCGCAGACCCGCGTCCTCGTCAACCAAGATGAGCTTGTGGGCTTCCTTGGACCTGAGGTGGTGCAATCGGTGCAGATTGAGAGTTTGCCGCTCAGCCAGCAACTGACGCTCATTGCTGGAGCGAGTGGCATGGTGGGGGCGCATGGGCAAGCGATGGCGCTGCTCGTGTTCCTTCCTGCAGACTCTCGGCCCACAGCCGTCATCGAGGTGCTTCCACCCCCACCGGAAACCGAGTCCGGCTTGCAGGTGAAGCCACCATACTGGCAGCTCTACTTGTCCTTGAGCCACGCCATGGGCGTCACGCACGTGCAATTCAGCGCTGCGCTTGCACCGCCGTGCTCGCGCTTCACTCATGTCGTAAACAAGGCGTTGGCGCCGCCAGATCGCATGCTGAGGTGCAACCTCTCGCTCGTAGGACACACTCGTCGGGAATTCCTCAGAAAGGTCCGTAGGCTTCACGCGAGCACGGCCAGCCTCAGTTAAGCTGACATGAGCCTCAAGATGAGCTACTCTCGGTCCCTCACTGCTCACACCTACTACAGTGGCCGAGCCGCGCTGGGGGTACCGAGTGTAAGGTGTCGCTGAGACTTGCAGAACCGGCTCCGACTCCGACGTGCTGACTGTGTGACTCGGTGACCCCACAACTCCCCACCCGTCTGAGCTCTGAGTCTCAGTCTTTCGTGACCTCTTACGCTCTTTCCGCATTCGCCGGCGAGGGTATAAGTTAAATGATCTACTGGATCGCCTTTTGCACCATGGAAGAAAATGGATATATACATGTAGACTAGGGAGGGATTACATCACACATACCTTGATCTCAAACTGAGTGGTAGCCGATCAATTGATCATCACACATCAGTACCCGGTACGACACGTAACTCAATCCCCAGCCTCAGACGAGCGTATCGCCGCAGCAACAACTGGGCTGCACCTCGAAATGAACGTCTTTACCAGTCTCACAGACCCACCTCCGAGGACGCGGAGGTGAACATTGTTTTGTAGGCGCTGCTCACATCGAAGCGGGCGGGCGGAGCGGCCTCCGTGTGCCAGCGCTTGGAACCTTGCGACCCAAACCACGGCGTGCCTGGATTGTACGTCTCCTTTTTGCTTGCCAGCTCCGAGTAGCGCGGGCCCGTGGCGGCGGACGCCACTTTGCCGCGCTGCAGATACGCCGGGCCAATGATGCGCTCGCGGCCTGTGGCTTCAAAAAAGGATCCCACCGGAGCGTTGTATGCGCCAGTGTGCGACATATTGCCTGCGGTGAAGCGATCACCGATCTCACCGATCTTGCCACCAGGCTTATGCAGCAGGTGAGCATAGGGCCCGTTCGGCGAAGCCATGAGCTCCTGCCCGCCAGTCATCGAGCGCGTCTGGACCGGCATGATGATACCACGAGGTGGTGACTAACTTTTCGTATTTGGGGAACTTCTGGAAACTTCCAGGTCAAAACAGTCGAGCACCTGGTTCAGGAGGGGTAAAGAAGTGTCCTCCTTGCGCCGCTCGTTCGCTCATCACGTTTCGATGGAAAAAAGGTGCGTGTGAAGGCGCGAGGGTGAATGGCCGAAGACCTCGTGGCCTGGCTGGCCGCACACGGTGGCAGCCTCCTCGTTCAAATAGGCGGAGAGCCGCGCGGCGTATACGCTCGCTCGCCCATTGCTGCGGGCGATGTGCTGCTCTCCGTGCCCGCAGCTTTGCTACTCACCGCCGGCGCTGCCGCACGAGCCTCTGCCACTTCGGAGACCAACGCCATCATCCTCATGCTCCTTGGAGAGCGCACCCGCGGCAGCCAGTCTACTTGGGCGCCATGGATCGCTGCACTCCCCGGTTTCGACTCCTTCAAAGCGTGTCTACCTTTGCTCTGGGACGAGGCGCACATTGCCGACCTCCTTCGCTGTCCAGCAGCAATCGCCCGAGCTCGTCTGCAGCGCACCAGGGTCCTTGCTCTCTTCGACGAACTGGTCGCACCGAGACCCAGCTGGGACGATTACCGGTGGGCGTATGCAATTGTCGAGAGCCGCGCCCTTTATCTGGAGGAGGCGTCGCTCGGTGCCGAGCGTCTGTGTATCGCACCGATGGGAGACATGTTTAATCACCACGCTTCGGACCCTTCGGTGATGGCTTCGTATGACATTGGCAGCGGCGCCTTCGTCTTCGTGGCCACCCGCGCCGCCGCGGCCGGGGAGGAGCTGTGCCTGCAGTACGGCGCTCATGACAACACGACGCTGCTCCTGAGCTACGGCTTCGTCCTAGGCAAGAATCCACACGAGCGCAGCCCGCTCTGCTCGACGGAGGTGCCGGCCCTGAGCGAAGCGGACGCCGAGTGGCTGTGCGAGAACGACCTGGGCGATACGCACGAGCACGACCCGGAGCTCGCGGGCACATCATCGTACTGCCTCACGCCCGAGGGTGCGAGCTTCAACTTGCACGCGGCGCTCCGTCTCCATCATGCGACTGCAACGCAGCGCAGCACGGGCGCGTGCTTCAGCATCCTAGAGGGCGAACCCGTGAGCGTGGAGAATGAGCAACTTGTGTGGCAGTCGATCCAGCAGCTGGCCATGAGCCGTATCGAAGCCCTCGCTGGTGCGCCAGTACCCAAGGCCGTGGACCCCAAACTTGACGGACCCCAAACTTGGACCCCAAATTTGGACCCCAAACTTGACGGGCAGGTCACGGCGGCTCTATGGCGAGCGGCCCAGATGAGTCTCCTCACAGCTGCTCGTACGTGCGCCGATAAGTCGCTTCGAAAGCTTGGTCGGGCGGCGCCCAAGTCTCCAGCAGCGGAGAGGGAGGCTTCGGCGGCGGCGCGACGTCAAGCTCGAGGTCGGCGGACTTCTAAGCGCGCTCGAGAGGGCAGTGACGTGTAACGGTACATGTAGCTTGTAGCGGAGCGTGTGCAGAGATGATCTAGAACGTCAACTTGCAGACTTGTGTATTTGCGGTTGATCGAAGTTTGTCATGCGTTCGGCGCCGGCGGTCCCTTTGCCGTTTCCGTTCGTTTTTGAGTCATTGAAACGAGAAGCGACGAGATAACGGTATTCGGTCAGCGTTCGGGAATGACTCATCATGCCGATACCATGGTCATGCCGCCCTCCGTACTGTATACAGCAGCAAGCCGTCGTCCCACGTTGATGCGAGCCACCACTGAAACCGCACATGCAGGGGCTGCGAGGCACTCACCTGGCGCACGATTTCCTCGGGCAGGGGCTGCCGCTCTACAGCCAGGCCGAGGCGCGCGCAGCGCCTCTCGAATCGAAAGAGCGCCGGATCAAAGGTCACGCCGCCAATGTGCTGCACACCCGCCGACCCCGCGAGCGCGCTCACCGCGCCGCCAGCGCACCGGTTCGTCAAGACCAGGTGAATGCTGAGCTTCGGGTTGACGGCCAGGAGGGCCGACAGCGTAGCCTCGAGGCCGTCATGGTCATCATCGTCTGTCAAAGGCGAGCCCTCGAAGACGGGCGCGCTCACTAGGTCCGCGCCGATGACATGCGTCAGACTAGCGGCATCCATGGGGAGACGCTTCACGGCTGAGAGCCCGCCCGCCGCATTCCACTTGCAGAATTTGAGAGGTAACTCTTCGTTGCTCGCGTGGGCCGCATTATGCTTCGCGTTGGCGAGTGCCGCATCACACACGTCGGAAGCGATAAATTGGGACGGCGCGCGTCCTCTTGCAACTGCGCACTGCTGCGCGGATAGAGCGCAACCAATAGAGGTCAAGCCGACACCTGATCCCACCTCGAGTACCGTCGCGTCCGTCAGTGGCACGCCGCCTGCGATCACCCACTGCAGCAGCGCCCGCCCTGCAGGCCAATCTACGCAGCCCTGCCCAATTTCAGAAGCGCCGGCACGCACCTTTGAGCGGATGGAGACGCTGACGCTTATGTCAGGAGGGGCAGCGATGCGGTGGCACGTGGTCTTCCACTGGCGAAGGTGCAGCTTGTCGTCGGCGATGGCGAAAGTGAGAGCGCTCACGCCGCTTACGTATGCAACGACCGCCGTCGATGGAAGGCGCTTTCGGAGGGTGCTCCACGACATGCCGTCCCGTGCGCGGGGTTGCGAGCACACGTGCGAGTTTGCGTTTCACGGGCCCTAAAGAAGGGTGCTTGACTTTCCGGTCTCCACCTCTTGTGAAATCTGAAATGCATTGAACGCATGCTCGAACCGAACACTCGAAACACAAATCTGCGACACGTGGGTCCCGCTATTAACAGCCAATTCACATCCTGGGACGGCGAGAACGGGCCGAATGTTTTCTTTCCGATCGCACGTGCCGACGCCTCCTGAGCCGGGCTCGCTTCTGGATCATGTGGATCGTGCGAAACGCCAGATGGCTGAGGCTGCGGCACGTGCGTACATATGGATCGCTCATCAGTCTCCATGGGTAGCCTCACGCATTGATGATACCGTGGCCATTGCGAGCGAAATGGAGAGGCGTGGGTGTACCAATCATCTCAATTTCAATGACTTCAATACGAGCCTGCTGCGGCCGCTGATGCAGGGCCTACCCGGTCTCGTGCGCTCGGTGAGGGCCACGGCAACGTGTCGACCAAATCAGGACATCATAGCTGCCTTCGAGATGTGGAACGTTCTGTGCTTCTGGCTCGCTGTGGCCATCATGCTGCTCAACCTGCTCTTGCCGTTTGGTGGAGCGCTGGGAGACCTCATCGGCGTTACGTTCCGCTACCTTGCGGCGTACACGCTTCACTTTGCGTTCGTGCGCGTCCCCACGCGCCGTTGGATGTTGATAGCTCTCATACTGCTCGCGCTGTACACGAGCATGTGCATCTTAGCCGTCTTTACCGTGCTGTTTCTCGTCACGGCGGTCACCTCCTTTGTGAGCGCCACCGCCAACGGCCTCCTCCTCTTCTACTCGTATCAGATCTACATGAGCCTCGAGGATGGCGCGGGTGCCACGATGGACATGCTCTGAGAGATTGAGACGAGAGTGCCGGTGTATGCTCGGTGTGGTCTTGGACCCTGGTGGTTGGGCGTGTCTGTATACGTATCTACATGTATGAAAGCACATAAATTCGACACCCATTTCACACTGCTCGCTCTTCTTCACTGAAGCCGCGATCTCCGACATCGGAACAACTATCGGAACCGTCCGCGTCCGCGCACTGATCGCGAACTCGTCCGCGCGTCGTCCGCGGGGGCGGAGGTGGATAGACAGACGCTCATTGTGCTAACTAGGATGCCGCGTCGGAACAGCGGCCTCGACCCATTTGGCGCTGCAAGCCATACAACGGCAGTCCGTGCGCCTCGCCGTGGCCTCGGGTACCTATTTTGCTGCGGTCGTCCGACGCGCGGCCTCGATGAGGACGTGAGTCCACCACTTTTGCGATCAAGAGTGCACAACCTGTGGCGTGAACAGCCTTACTCGAGCAGCAGCAGCGAGTTCTTTGTCATAGACGCCTCCTGGCAAGGCCACTTGCAAGCGAGCAGCGACGAGGGTGCGGAGAGCAGCTGCCAGGGCAGCCAACCGCTCAACACATTCGAGTGGTCAGCGTTGCCTCCGCACGTACGCTTTTCAGCGCCGCTGATCCGTGCCCACGAGGCCGGCTCTGAATTCGACGACAGCCCCGCGCCCAGCGTGTGGGTGCATGACATCTTCGTCTCCAAGGAAACCATTTTCGACCAGCTGAGCCGGGATTGGGCCGAGTATGACAAGTGGCACGCAGCCAGGCGAGCAGCACTCATGGATGCCAAGTGCCAGGCCACAGCGGCCGAGGTGGGTGCAGCGACCGTCTCCACGGCAGCCAGCGGAAGCAGCAGTGTCAGTATTCCCAGCGGGGCCAGCAGCAGCGGTTTCGGAGCCAGTGCCAGCGGCGGTAGCGGCGGCGGCAGCAGCAGCAGTGGCATCAGCAGCAGCAGTGGCATCAGCAGCCCTTGGCGCTTCCGACCGCTGCTATCGAGCGTACGATGGACGCCCCAGTCGCTGCCGTCCAGGGGCCCCTTGGCCAGCCTCGTCAATCGTAGCAGTGAAGGCGGTGGTGGCGGCGCTGGCGGCCGCGGCGGCCATACTGCTGGCGAGAGCATCGGAGCATCTGCGGGTGGCGCGACCGATGCAGCAGCCATGAACGCACACGAGGGCGGCGGCTCACAAGAGGTAGCAGCGTCCAGCTCGAACACGTCTGCCGCCCAGGACGGCGCGGTGGGCGTGGCAACGCGTGCTGCCGCTGCTGCCGCTGCTTGCGCAGGGAGTCAGAGCGCGCCCGAAAATAGCGCCAGCAACAATGATACGAGCCTGTCCGAGGGCGATAGCTTGCTTCAGCGCTTGGGTGACTTCTTCAGCTTCGGAAGCAACAGCTTCCGCAGTGACCCTCCCCGAAGCACAGAAGATCTGGGAGGTGCTCTAGTGGCGGCGCAGCTGGCGGCGCAGCAGGCGGAGCAAGAGGCGGCGGAGGTCGACTTAGTTGTCGCAGGCATCATCACGGCGGCCGCGAGAAGCGCCGTACGCTCTCACCAAGGGAGTAAGGAGGCGGCGATGGCCTGCCGTGCCGTGTCCACCGCAGACATGGCGCAAAGCGCGCCTGGCGGCGGTCTGGGCGACGCCGACTTGGCGCTGCAGCAGGCGGAAGGCACCTCTGCCGGAGCGGAAGGCACCTCTGCCGGAGGGGCCTCGTGCGAGGCGATCTCGCGATGGATCTCGCGAGGCCATCTCGCGCTGCCGGCAGGCGTGCAGCCTGCGCTCACCGCGTGATGCACCTGAGAAAAGTGAAGCTTTCATGAGCGCCTCAGTGACGAGAGCACGAGACGAGAGTGCGCACGTACGGCTGGGGGCCGCCACTGGGGACTGGGCGCCGCCCCCCCAGAGTGATGCATCGACGTCACGGATTCGTATGTTTATAGTCTTAGAGATTAGACCCTTAGAACATTATATGAGACCGGCGCGGGGGCTTCGCTGTTGGCCATCGGTGGATGGACGAATGCGACTCGACACTCGACTCGCAGCGCGGTACCGCGTACGGTAGTATCTAGCGCCGCGGGCCGCGCTCATCGCGACTTTCCCCCCTCGCGCCGTCACAGCGATTTCAGCGTGTACAGGCAACTCCAGCCCAGAGCCCCCCTACTCGCCCGCCCGTGGTCCCCGCGACTGAGTATGTTATTGCATCTGATCACTGATGCACTGCCCACTGCGGCCCTTCAGAATGAATCGACGCGCGGCTAAGGAGCAGTTCGAGGCACGTCTTCCATGAGCTCTTCATGTCCCACCACCTATCCGTGGCGAACCTATCCATCGACGCGATTGCCTACAGCTCACGTAGTTGAGAAGCCCTCCGAGAGATGCCGGAGATGCCCCATCCCGCTGTCTGTGCAGGGGCGACTCGTTTAGTGATTAGTGTGGCATCTTCGCCTGTTCGCCTCACCGCGGGCTGGCACCCGGCCGAGCGTACTTGACGCCGCCCAGCTTGTACGGGCCCGTGTGCGTGGCTGTCATCGCGTCGAAGACCGTCGAGGGCATCACCATCTGGGTGGCCAGCCCGTCGATGAACTCTGGCAGGTCGAGCCGCCCGTCCCGATTCTCGTCCATCGAATCGAAAAGCTCGTTGAGGGTCCCCTCTTTGGCTTTCACGTTGATCCGCTTGAGGGCCAGGGCGAGCTCGTCGCGCGAGAGTCGGCCAGAGCCGTCCGCGTCGATCTGCTCAAACGTCTTGGCGGCTTTGAGTCGCCTCGCCTCTGACCACGACGCGGTGCGCGCCTTCTCAACGTCGCTGCAGAAGGTCTTCCAGTTGAACTTGCCGTCGCCGGTCACGTACTTGAACTGCAGTCAGCACGTACATGCACGCGTGAATCAAGGATGGCACACAGGGACATCATGTCGGGTCTGGCGTTGTTGCGTCATGGCTGATGCGGGGGCAAGGGCAGTCTATAAGTGGCGATCCCCTTTGTGCATTGTGATCCCTCACGCACCAGTGCATCGTTGAGTTGCTCCTTGGTGAGTTCCATGCCACCCGCCTTGAGCGTGCAGCCGACCATATGGCGTGAGATACAACCCTCGAGCCGCGGGTCGATGCGAATGAAGGCGTCGCGCATACGTACCATCTGATTGTGCAGCTCCTCTTTGACGAGCTCATTCTGTGAGGGGATGCCAGAAGCTAGCGCCTTCTTCGCCTGGCCGCGCGGCGAGTTGAGGATGGCCCACGCTGTGAGCGTCTCGCGCGTCGCCGCCCGGCTCTGATTCGCGCCGGCGACCCGGGAGAGGCGAGGGGATTGGACCAGTGGGCCGGTCTGCATTTGTATTGCAATTTGTGTCAAGACGTCAACGAACGTTTAGCGATTTCTGTTGACTTGTAACGAACTGCGATGCATGCATCGCTCGTCGCTGTCACCGAAAGACTCTGGCCGGTCGGTACATGTACACGAGTACGCGGTGCGGGGTGCGGACCGGTCGAGCACCGGATGAGCCAAAAGTCCATTTACATTGTATCAATTCCTCTGTCGCACAGATATAAATTGAGTACGAGTACATGAACAGCTCGAAAGTGAATGAGTTCGTGCACAGATGACCGGATCGAGGTCCTTGTCGCGTTCCACCCAACGGCTACATTGTATAGGATTCCTTGTCTGATAAGACACCTATAAAAACTGATCACCATTCAGGAGGACTCGCTTCTGTCATCTCCGCCCACTCCCTTCCACCACTGCTGGCCTCCGGAGCACATTCGATAGGCATCCGTACGGTTGTCTGTTGTTTATGTATAGACTTGACTTGACTTGATTTGGTTTGCGCGCTTCGCTACCGGCGATCACATGTTGATTCAGCTTATCATGGCACTGTCATTCACGCAGCCACCATTTGCCGTGCGGCGGTCGCTTCCGCTGCCCCCTCGTAGCAACGAGCCCAGCGCCGGGGTTTTCGGCGCAGCAGCGGCTGCTCTGCTCTTGGGCACCGCCGTTGTCACAGGTGACCGCAATGTGTCAACGAAGGCACCCGTGGCGGACACTTCGAGCTTCCCAGACGACTCGGTGGTCGACAAGATCAGTGCTCGGATGGTATCGCTCGATAAAATTTCGCTCGATACGATTTCGCTCAGCGTGGCTCCGAAGCCCAGCACCGTTGCCAACATGGCGCCCTCCCTGCCATCGCCGGCGCTCCCATCGCCACCGCCTACGATGGATGGCAGTTTGCTCGAGGAGCGGCTTGCCGTCATACTGGACGTTCGCGAAAGGGTCGTGGCGGCGCTGCGCGAGACGACCGAGACGAATACCAAGCTACGCGCGGAACTCGAGAGCTTGTACGCTCAGAATGCGGGACTGAGCTACACCGTCGACTCACGCGTCTTTGTGGGACTCAAGCAGGCTGTCAAGGCCCTGCGCAGGTCGAGCGCCACGGGTGCGGAGCAGGCCTCTGCGGCCAAGCAGGCCTTCTAACGCCACGCATAAAAAAAGGACTAGGAAGCTGCGTCTATCGAGTATCAGACGCCGCAGTCTCGCCCGCTTGAGCCCAGCGGGTTCGCCATGTCGCGGCGCTGCCTCAGTCGTTGGACGTTGGTCGGGCGGCCTTGCGCGTGTTACATACAACTAACTTATCCACCCTTAAACATCAACACATAAACACAGTGCCTATCGTCTCGATACGTTGGGTGTTCAAAATTGTGTTTCCCCTCCCACGCCTCCCTCCCTTCCCGCGCTCCGACCGATTTACGATTTACTGCATGTGGATGCGCAGCACGCAGCCTGGTGCGGAGAGCGTGTGGGTGCCGGGGGCGGAGAGCTGAAGACGCTGGCCCTGATGCTCCACGACGGCCGTGCGGAGAGGCGCTTGCGCTCCGCGGCTGCAGGGCTGACACGGGTTGACACGTGTGCCCCAGGTTGACACGCCTCGCAATGCCCGCGCCGCACTGGGGTGGAAGGCAATGTCGACCTTGCCTGCAGCCAGCGTGATCACCCGAGCGTCGAGCGGTCCGACGGCGCCCCCTCGTATGTACTCCGAGGTCGCTATCTCCGAGGTCGCCTGAATCCCAATGCTCCTTGTGCTGCGTCTCGGCACGGGCGCCTGCGCAGTGTCTGATGAGGAGGTGCCACGAGGTGTGGGCGCGAGATCGCTCAAATGCGCACCTTCCTGGTGGCCGCCGTCATCGTCGCTGCTGCTGCTGCGGTCGCCGCCGGCACCGGCGTCACGGCTGCTGCTGCTGCTGCTGCTGCTCTTGCTCCGGCTGCGAGCAACAGCCAAATCGTTCGTCAAACCGACGGCTGCGCCCTCATGGGCTGTAACCGTCGTCTCTTCTTCCTCGGCTTCCGGGGTCCTGCTCCTGCTGCTGCTGCTGCTGCTGCTGCTGCTGCTACGGCGCAAGCCGATGGCCGAGGCAGCCGAGGACGACGTTGCGCAGGGCATCGCGTCAGAGGGAGTGGGTACAGTCGGAGCGCCGGCGGAGGTCACGGGCTGGTTCGCGGACGTCGTCGGCGCGCGAATGGTGAGGAGCTCCGTCCATGGCCTTCGTTTTCGAAGCTCGGCGGTCGCGGAGTGTGCACGGCCCGTTCGTTGGCGGCCGGCCTGTTCGAATGCATCGCTCTCTCGGCTTGCCAAATTAGGAAGCTCCGCTCCCGAGGCACTGTGCCTCAGCGCGTCGTCGCCCCCTCCCAACTGCTGCATCGCCGCCGCAAGGACGGCGAGCTGCGCGTCGTCCATCGGGCGAGCATGCAGCGCCGCTGCAAGGGCATCCTCAAGTGCCGCAGCCCCCGCATCGAGCGCCGCCTGATGTTCAAGCTTGAGGCGCGTCACCTGTGGGGAGAGGGGCGGGGCGCTGTGGTGAGCCCTTGCATGCGCGGCTCCCGCATCGAGCGCCGCCTGATGTTCGAGCTTGAGGCGCGTCACCTCCGCCAATCAGAGGCAATCAGAGGCAATCAGAGGCAATTAACGAGACTCACCTCCGCCTCGTGGCGCTCCTTGAGCTCCTTGAGCTCCTGCTGACGTTCCCATTCGAGCTGTGCTCGTATCTCAGCCTCGGCGCTCGCTTGCGTGTGGGAGCGCTTCATCAATCGCACCGCCTCCGCCTCGATCTCTGCGTGGTCGAGCATCGCAGCCGCGCGGGCGGCGGCCACCTCCTCGTGGCGCTGGAGCATTGATTCGCCCTCGACCCGCGCGCGGTCGAGAGCCTCCTCCACCAGGTTGTGTCGCAGCTCCTCGAGCGTGCTTGCATGCGCAGCCGCATGCCGCATGGTCGCCGGCGACTCCTCAGCCATCCCTGATTTGGTCATCCCAGCGAGCGTGCTTCCTAATTTGGCACGCGCAGCCCCATGGTCACCAGCGACCATGCTTCGCGGAATGACGAGGCCGCTCGCCGCCGCGACGGCGCCCGGGAGCGTTGGGGTTGACGAACCTCCGAGCCACTGCCGAGCAGAGGACGGCTGCGCTCCGGCCGAAAACCCTGTGGCGGTCGCCGTGTTGGGCGCCGTGATGGGCGCTTCCTCCCTCGCCTTCGCCCTTGCGAGGGCATCGAATCCCGTCGGTCTCTGATTGGCATGTGATTGCCTCTGATCGCCTCTGATTGCAACGGCGTCGAATCCCGTCGGCCTCGCAGGCTGGCTACTAGTTTGGACAGCGGCTCTCAGGCCAGAGGGGCCTCCAGCGGCCGCCGCGGGCACAGCGCTGAGCACAGCGCCCATAGGTGCGGGTGCTGGTGCGCGCTCGTTCAATGGCGGCCGCCCTGGCAGAGCTTCAGCAGCCATCGAACGTGCGTCCTCGGCGGGCATCGTGCGCAGCACGATGAGGCTGAGGGCGGCCGACTCGCTGCTGCCACGTGAGTCGAGAGGACGACGGGCCTCCCCTAAAACGTACTTGGCCAGCGCCGGGGAGAGCAGCTTGCCCGTTACTCCAATGATCGCATCACCCACACGGAGCTGGTGCTCGGGCGGGCTCGGCGCGCCCGCGGCTTCGCCGCCGCCGATTCGGAAGCGAGAGGGCGACCCGAGCGGCGCACCGGACCGAAAGGCACTCGTGTTGCGCATCGCATCCTCCCAAGGGAGAGTGGAGCCGTTGCTTGGGATGTCCGCCGCCTCTGAGTAGACGACGAGCAAGTCGCCCGCGAGGGGCATGCGCCGCTTCTCGAGGCACGAGGCGACCGACTCGTGCGAGTCCCGCCGAATCTGCAGGCCCTCGACAAGCGCCTCGGCCAGCCCGATTTCGACGCCGGCCAGGCTCGCCGAGGGTAGCGTGATGACTCTCGTGAAGGGCGTGTCGGCGTGCCCAAAGCCGCGAGCAGCCGATCCGGCGAGCTCGTTGGCGAGCAGCATGTGGACCGCCTTCCACGCTGCAAGGCCACCGTCTTCGCGCTCGAGTGAGCCTCGCCCGAGCAGGGCTGGGAGTAAGAGGCTGATCATCAGGGCGCTCCGAGGAGCGTCGCTAGCCGAAGGCGCGACGAGGGTGAAGAAGCTCTCGAGAAGGTGCGCCTTGAGCGGCGTGACGGAGCGCATCACACCGGAGACGCGCGTCTGTGCGGAGGTCAGACCATCAGATGGCGTGACTGCAATCAGCGACGCGGATGCCGCCTTGTCGAGCACAGGATCCGTTTCGCAGTCCTGCAGGGTACTCAGGAGGGATGCCGCCGCCTGCGTACGGCCGAGCAGATTTACATGCAGCCCGCTGCTGATGTGCTCATCAACCGCGGCCGCGAGCAGTGTGGATGAGCTGGACGAGCGTACAAAATCGGGCATGAAGATCGCTGCCTCGCCGCAGCCTCTCTCAAAAGACCGTCCATCCGCCCTTTTCACATTCACAGTTCAAAGCTACCTGCAAACAAAAGTACCCACGCACGCAAGCCAACAGTCAGCATACAGCTCACATTCCAAAAATGGGACAGAGAGGGTCTCGTATTCCTGTGAGTTCTGTATTGGAATGCGAGGAATCCTTTTGTGGCTCGCGGCTGGTGCCGTCGCCATCTTGCCTGAGCTGGGAGCGACGCCTTTCGAGGCGCTCTTTGTGGGATCGCTGCTGGTCGCGGCGTGGATCCTGAGCAATATCACACCCAAGCAGCTCATCATCTCCATTACCCTGTCCATTATCGAAATCTTCTTCCGCGAGATGGGCGCGCGCAACCAGTTTAAGGTGCCCGGGCCCAATATGCCCACGATCTTCATGTGCGCGCCTCACGCCAACCAGTTCCTCGACCCGTTTGTGGTGATCAGCGCGGTGGGGCGCACCGACGTGTGCTACCTCGCAGCGGCCAAGTCGATGCGGCTGCGCTTTGTCGGGCTCATGGCGCGCCTGCTCGATTCGATCCCAGTCGAGCGCGCCGACGACGTCGCCTTCCAGGGACGCGGCACCGTGTGGATCTCGCCCGAGGACGGCATGACGGTGCTCGGCCGCGGCACCGACTTCACGCAGGCGCTCAAGCCTGGGGACGCCATCGTCGTCGAGGGGCGCGATGGGCCGCTCGCCATCAGGCAGGTGGTGTCTGACGAGGAGCTGCTCCTCAAGAGGCCAGCGCCGCCGCTGCCCACCTCCGCCGACGAGGCGGAGTCAGGGGTGGCCGAGTCAGGGGTGGCGGCCGCGGCCGTGACGGCGGCAGCTCCTGCTGAAGCCGGGGGCTACACACCGTACCGCGTCAACCCGCATGTCGACCAATCGGCCATGTTCGATTCGGTGCACGAGGCGCTCAATGCTGGCAAGGCGATCGGCATCTTTCCTGAAGGGGGCAGCCACGATCGACCGGGGCTGCTGCCGTTGAAGGCGGGCGTCGCGATCATGGCGCTGGGTGCGCTCACCAAGTACCCGCACATGCCTCTCCGCCTCGTGCCCGTTGGCCTGAACTACTTTTCGGGCCATCGCTTCCGCTCTCGAGTCTTTGTCGACATTGGCGAGCCTCTGACAGTGCCCTCGGAGCTCCTGCCTCGGTACATGCAGGGCGGCGAGGAGAAGCGCGCCGCGACGAGCGAGTTGATGGCGATGCTCAACGCGGCACTCTCGGCGATCACCATCTCGGCGCCCGACTATGACACCCTCGAGTTCTTTTGGACGCTGCGGCGCTTGATCAAGTCATCTTCGCATGGCCCGATGTCCATCACCGAACAGACCGAGCTCGCACGCCGTTTCGCTGCGGGCTATGAGCGGGTGCTGCCCGACGGCCGTCTATGGCGTGAGACGGAGCGAGTGCGTAGCGCACGTGAGCGCTGCGCTGAGTACAATCGACAACTGAAGAGCCTCATGCTGCGCGACTATCAAGTGCACCATGTTCTCACTCACATGACGCGCGACAAGGCGCTCTGCCTCTTCCTATGGCGCGCCCTCATGCTACTCGCGGCGACGGTACTCTGGTTGCCTATGACGCTGCTCTCGCTGCCTGTGCTCATCTTGACGCGCCTCGTCTCGGCGAGCAAGGCGCGCCAGGCCGTCGTCAAATCGTCCGTCAAGATTCATGGGCGCGACGTCGCCGCCACGTGGAAGGTGCTCGTGGCACTTGTATTATTGCCTGTGCTTTGGGTGACGTACACGTGGCTGTCGGGCGAGCTCGTTCGGGAGCTCTACCGAGGCGGCGGCAGCGGCGGCAGCAGCAGCGCCAGCAGCGGCGCCGACGACAAGTCCGGGAGCGCCGTGTCCGGGAGCGCCGGTCCGCTCGAGAGGGACACGGGCGCGGCCGTGAATCTCGCGCGGCTGCTCACCTTCTTCCTCCTCCCCGTATTCGCGTACGCCTTCATCCTACTCTCCGAACAGATGCTCGCCATCATGCGCTCGTTGCTGCCGCTGCTCGTCATCGCGGTCTCGCCCGCCAAGGCGCAGCAGATCATTGCGGAGCGCACCAAGCTGCAGCAGGACATGCGCACCCTCGTTGATGATTTGGGTTGGCGGCAAGATTCGTTCACCGACCTCACCCCGCGCCACACTTCAACCCCCTCCAAGGATCAGCGCTGTGACGAGCGCTGGCCGATGCAGCCATCATCGCAAGGCAACGCGCCTGCCTTCCCCGCATCGCCAGCTGCCTTGTCCGCCACCGCCTCGACCTCGCAAGGCCACGCGGCTTCCTTACCCCCGTCGCCAGCTGCCTCGACCTCGCCCGTCGATGAAGCGCCCATCACAGCGCCCTCCACAGCGGCGCCGGGGCGCTCGGCGACAACGGGGTTCAGCGTGTCCGTGCCGAGCCCGACTAGGTCACCGACCAGCACGCAGCGAGGGACGCCGGCACTCTTGTGACTACCGTGGGTGAGCTGGCACACCGAGCATTTGCCGAGATCCTGAAGCGTCCTCGAACGCGCTCGAATTCCTTGGACCCATCCGGACTTGAACGCGGGTGTGTAAGCCGCGAAAGAGAA
>Ga0209550_10003307_pt1 | contig 15377 bp, 9 predicted proteins | sample LauGreSuBDMM15SN_2_FD_187567 | JGI IMG/M metagenome (GOLD analysis project Ga0209550, IMG submission 187567) | Freshwater lake microbial communities from Lake Michigan, USA - Su13.BD.MM15.SN (SPAdes) (version 5) | ecosystem: Environmental > Aquatic > Freshwater > Lake | place: Lake Michigan, USA...
ATTAATCTAAAATAATTTTGCTAACATTTGTTTATTACGCAATAACATAAATAATATAACTAATATTGCTAAAATCATTAGAAAAATAATAAACACAAGAGTTACAGTAATATATATGTATGGATATATTTCATATAAAATAAAATCTATTATAGGTTTTAATAGCATTTTAAATTCATTTTTAATGTCATCTCTTTTTAAAACGTCTAAACATTGTTGGACCAAAGAGTCTTTCAAAGTATCTTTCATAATTATTATAGACAAAAATTAAAAATTATAATTACATAAAGAATTATAATTATAATTTTAATTTTAATTTTAATTATATAAAGAATATTCGTGCGAATATATTTAAAAAATTCTTTATATGCTTTAAATAATGGAAAGTATTGTTGAACCAAATGAAAGTTTTGATTTTACAAAATTAACTTTAGCACACCCAGTTGGAATACAGGGAGGTGCTTGTTTTACAAAAATTGAGTACAATAAAAAATCGTTATTTATCCAAACTCCTAAAAGTTTAACACGTCAAGGTTTTGTTAAAACAGGAAAGAAATATTATTGCGATTTAATGTTTGATAAAAATTCTGAAACTCTAATTAATTGGTTTGAAAATTTAGAAGAAAAATGTCAAAAGCTAATTTACGAAAAAAAAGATAGTTGGTTTAGAAATGCGATGGAAGAAACAGATATTGAAAGTGCTTTTAATTCTATTATTCGTGTTTATAAATCGGGAAAATATTATTTAGTAAGAACAAATATAAAAAATAATGATTTAAATAATGCGAATACGAGTAAATTTTCTATAAATATATATGACGAATATCAGTCTCCATTAACGATGGATGACGTTAAAATAGATACACATATTATATCTATTATTGAAATACAAGGAATTAAATTCACTTCAAGAAATTTTCAAATTGAAATAGAATTAAAACAAGTAATGGTTTTAAATAATAATCCTATATTTAATAATTGTTTAATAAAAACAAGCTATAAAGGTAAAGATGAAAAAGAAATACCTTTAGAAAAACAAATAACAGAACCTATTACACAAAATAAAGAAAGTGAACTAAATAAATTAGATATAAATAAGTTAGATATTATTAATGATGAAATTATTAACGATCATGTGAATGATACAACAATTGATGTAAAAAATGAGATAGAAGATGATAATATAGATTTAGAACTTGATATAGAAGATTTAGATGAAAAAATAGATGACACCGATGAAAATATAAAAGAAGTAGATATTGACATTAATTCAGGAAACAATTTAGAAACATTTACATTAAAGAAGCCTAATCAAGTTTATTTTGATTTATACAAAGAGGCAAGAAATAAAGCTAAATTAGCAAAAAAACAAGCAATCATCGCTTATTTAGAAGCCAAAAATATTAAGAAAACTTATATGATAGATAATTTAGATGATAGCGAAAGCGATTTTGATGCTGAAATAGATGAAGTTTCAGAAAGTGAATTAGAAGGATTATAAAATTAAAAATAAATTTCAAATGTTTAGAAAAAGTGTTATAATTAATATGTATTCTTAAAATTATTTTATCATTAATTTTATATAATGAACGTCTCTTTAAAGAAACTATTCAATGACTATGGTATTGGAGCAATATTAGTTCTATTAATATTAGCTTATGGCGTTAGTTTATTTGCCAAATATTTAACTTCAAAAGGATATTCAGGACCTGAATCCAATCAAACTATGCAACCACAATACAAAAATGTCAATAATCAAAATAGTTCAAGTGTAAAACCTTCTGAACCTTTAGGACAAAATGAAGTATTCGCTTCTGCTAATGGAATACAAACTACTATGCAAGGCATTCCTTCTTCATGTAATACACCAAGCATTTCAAACCCTTCTGAACTTTTACCAAAAGATGCCAATTCTCAATGGGCACAATTAAATCCTTCTGGAAAGGGTGAACTAGCGAATGTAAATTTACTAAGAGCTGGTTACCATATTGGCATTGATACTATCGGACAAAGTTTAAGAAATGCTAACCTTCAAATTCGTTCTGAACCTCCTAACCCACAATTAAATGTCGGACCCTGGAATTTATCGAGTATCACCCCTGATTTCCAACGTGTTCCTTTAGAAATTGGTGTTGGACCTCAATAAAATATATAAAAAAATTAACCATTTATAGTTTACCATTTTATAGTTTACCATTTTATAGTTTACCATTTTATAGTTTACCATTTTATAGTTTAAAAATAATATATTTATACTTTTAATAAATCTATAAATATAATATATATGGAAAAGCATAATATATTTTTTTATATATTAGTAACTTTTGTGTTTTTATGTTGTTTAAGGATATACTATGAAAGTGACGCTTATAATTTAAAATGTGTTATTGCGTCAAAAGATGGCAACCGATACTGCGTAAGAGAAAGAGCACAGGTAGATGCTGCGGCTAATCTATTGGCAGAAGTTACAGAAAAATGTAAAAAAATAGTAAATTATTTAAAAAATACACATCCAGAAGACGCAAGGGTAAAAAGATTAGTTTCTGGATTTAATCCAAAAAAGGTAAATGAAACGCTTCCAACAAGTGAATTAACTGCTTATAGTGAAAATAAAGGAGAAAAATTAGCCTTTTGTTTGAATACAGAAAAAAATGCCGGTGATAATTTAATTGATATTAATACATTAACATTTGTTGCATTACATGAATTGTCTCATATTATGACAGAATCAATAGGACATAAACAAGATTTTTGGCAAAATTTTAAGTTTTTATTACAAAATGCCAAAGAAGCAAGCATATATAATCCTATTGATTACAAAAAAAAACCTCAAGAATATTGTGGAATGAAAATAAATGACAATCCACTTTTTGATTTAGTTTAAAAAATTATATCACTTTGACGTTTTTCGTAACAATTCTTCGTAATGAGATTTTGCGTATTTATAAACCTCTTTGTGTTTCATAATAGATAATGGATTGCTGTATAATGGATATAAACGTTTTGTTAACATTAAACTTTTTATATTCCACAAAAAATCAGAACCTTTATTTAATTTATAATACTCTTTCTGTGAGTTAATACAATATTGTAAAATTAAAATATCATTGTTTAACTCTCCAAGATAAATTAATATTTTATTAATTATTTCAATTGGTAATTTAAGTTTTTTATCTGTTCTTGATAGTTCCATTTAAAATAATATAAAATAATATTTATGTTATATTATTTGATTTTATTTTTTTTATTTTTTTTTATTTTTTTTAGAACAAATATAAATTTTAAGAATTATATATTGAAAAATAATAGTAATTGTATATATATATGTCACAACTTATTGGAGATTTTAATAATATATATAAAGTTAATAATTTAGTTAATGGTCGTATAGATACTATTTATGTATTTTATGGAGAAAATAAAAATATAAAAAATAAAACTGACTTATTAAATAAAGTATTTACACCAGATGAGATTAAAAAAATTAAAACAGAGAAAATTAACGTACAATTTTCAAATCAACAAATACATTATGATGATACTATTGGAACTATAAAAATTAAAATACTAAATGAACTCAGCAAAAAAATATCAATTGAAGAAATATATTTGTTTTCGCAAAAAATAGAAACATTAAATGCTGTTTCTGTATATCAATCATTAACGCAAAACAAAAAAATAGAATTAACTAATGTAAGATTACAACAATTTATATCAAATATAGTTAGTGAAGAAAATGGAACTTTATTCAATAAACCTCCCGTAAAGGATATTTATACATTTGATGACATTTTAGAAATGAAACTAAATGACAAAAAATATGTTATAAATAAAGTATTGGGACAAAAATTTTTTTTTATAGAAAACGAATATCCTTTCGTATGTGACCCATTTCTTGTAAATGAATACGATACTTTTTTTGAAAAAAATATTAGGAAGTCACTATCTACATTAAATAGCCATCTTCTTTTAAATAATGGTGAAATATTAAACAATAATATTTTTTTATGTTTAACTAAAAATGTTTTAGATTATGTTTCGCTTAAAAATATTTCCGAAGAAACAACGATAAAAATATATTATCCTTTTTTGTATAATAAAAATATAAATAATTTAGAAGAATTACAAGAGGCACAAGACGAATTAATCGAAAACAATTCTAAATTTTTAAATGAAAGAACTATGGAACTATTTAAAACAATAGACATGTTTTATGATGTATATAAATTAAAAAAAAGTAATTTAAATTATATTCAAAAAGGCATTAAATATATTAAAGTTGTTTTAAGGCCTGAATTCACAATAAAAATACCTTTAGAAATTATATTTAAAGTAATTCATGCCACACAAAATAGTCCATTAATTAAATACAATCCTTCAACACGGCAAGAAAATGTTTATAGGTTATACACGGATAAAATTTCAACAGATGGAAGAAAAATTCCTTATTTAAAAAAAGCTATCATTTTTAAACTTATGAAAACTATTGCGAAAACAAAATCGGTATCCGTTTATATTGAAGTAATTATCAATGATGTTACGCATTCTATAACTTGTGAGTTTGATGAAAATGGTTTTATTACTATTATATCTGAATTTGATACACCTGAAAGTAATGAGAACATAGATCATATTTTTAGAGAATCAGTAAATCCAGTTATTCAAGAAATCAAGAATATGATGGAACAAAGTGGATATAAATTTAAAAAATTTCAAAGTTTATTAGACGATAATGTTGAAGTTAAACAAATTACATATGAAACACAAATTAAAATATCTAAACCAGTTGATTTATTACAATATAAAGGATGTGTATCAGCAATTTTTAATAACGAATCGAGCGAATATAATTCTGGAATTCATCTCCGTTTCAAAAGAGTTTCAAATTTTAATAAAGTAACAAGCCAAGAGGCGTTTATTCTTGAAAAAAGCGAACAAGGATATAGGGGGACAGAAATAATAGAAGCACTTTTAGAAAATTTTAAAGATGACTTAAATCGTAACCAAGCAGAAGAATTGGTTAAAAAGGTGGCAAATGAAATACAGCTTGAAAAAGGCATTAAAAATACTGAAATAAAAATAAAAGATAATCCGGGGTTTAAAACAACTATTACATTAAACCAACAAAGCGGAATAATAACTACTATTGTTGAAAATGTAAATGATATAAATTATTTATCAACTATTCCCATTTATTTAGATAGTGTTATAAGGTTAACGCAAGATAAAAAAAGCACCGCATATCCAACAAAAGAAATTAATAACTTATGTTCTACACCTGAAAAAGAAGAAATTAAAATGATAGATATTATATCACCTACTGAAAGTGAATTATCCGAAAATGAAATACCATCAATTGAAAATGAAGAAATGGAATATACAAAATATAAAGATATTTTAGAGGAAAAACCTAAAGGAGCATTTAGTTTATTTTATGATGAAGATGGAGATGAAGAAGATGAGGAAGAAGAAGAAGAGGAAGAGGAAGAAGAACATAGCGGAGGAAAAAATAATAATAATAGTGATAGTAGTGAACAATCTATTGAGAGTTACAAAAGTGACAATAGTCAAAAAGATGCTACACTTAGTGAAATACCATCAATAGTATCTGAAAAAACAGAAGAATCTATTCCTTCTATTAAATCAATAGTATCTGAAAAAACAAAAGAATCTATACCTTCCATTAAATCAATAGTATCTGATAAAGAAGAAGAATCTATACCTTCCATTAAATCAATAGTATCTGATAAAGAAGAAGAATCTATTCCTTCCATTAAATCAATAGTATCTGAAAAAACAGAAGAATCTATTCCTTCCATTAAATCAATAGTATCTGATAAAGAAGAATCTATACCTTCCATTAAATCAATAGTATCTGAAAAGAAAAAAGAATCAATCGTTCCTGAAAATATAAAATTATCATCAAGTTCAGGTGAATATGAAAGCATAGTTCTTAATAAAAAACCACAAAAAGAAAAAGAAAAAGAAAAAGAAAAAGAAATATCATCAAGTTCAGGTGAATATGAAAGCATAGTTCTTAATAAAAAACCACAAAAAGAAAAAGAAATATCAGAAAAAGAAATATCAGAAGAAGAGGAAGAAGAAGAAGAAGAAGAAGAAGAAGACAACGTTCAAAATATAGATGGATTAAAATTAAATAAACCATATTATTTTCAAAATCTTATTGAAAAATACGACCCTATATTAATTCTTAAAGAAGACACAGCAGAATACAATGCGTATTCAAGAACATGTAGTTCAGACACAAGAAGACAACCAGTTATACTAACAAACCATCAATTAGATAAAATAAATAACGAACATCCAGGATTTTTAAGAGATGAAGATGTTATAACATATGGTTCAAACCCAAAAAAGCAATTTAATTATATTTGTCCGCGTTATTGGTGTTTAAAAAATAATACTATTGTAGATCCCAAGGATTTAAAAGAAGTAATTACAAATGGTAAAAAAGAACTAATACATCCTACTTGTGGAAAAGTATTAGCAAAAGGTGATAAAAAAGTAAAACCAGGATATTATATTTATGAATTTTACCAACCAACCGCAAAAAATGAAAAAAGATATCCAGGTTTTCAAACAGATAAACATCCTAAAGGTTATTGCCTGCCTTGTTGTTTTGATAAATATAACACATTAGGAAGAATAAAAGCAAAAAATAAATGTTTCCAAAAAAAAATAGGTGAAGAAAAAGAGCCAGAAGAAAAAGAGCCAGAAGAAAAAATACAAGAAAAAGAAAAAGAACCAGAAGAAAAAGAAAAAGAAACGCCCGATGAACCAGAATATGACGAATATATTAAAGGCCCAGATAAGTTTCCTTTAAATCCAGGAAAATGGGGATATTTGCCTATAGGTATTCAAACAATATTGCATGAAGTAAATGCGGATTGTCAAATAAGCAAAACAAATACTAATCTTAAACAAAATCATCCTTGTTTATTAAGGCATGGTATTGAAATAAACAAAAATCAATCTTTTATAGCTTGTATTTCTGATTTAGTTTTTTTTGCGAAAAAAAGTATAAGTGGAAAGCCAGAAAAAATTTTAAGTATAAAAGAAATGAAAGAAAGGATTATAAAGTCATTAAACGTAGACAACTTTATTAAATTTCAAAATGGTAATTTGGTAACAGATTTTTATGATGTAAATAAAATAAGTGATATAACTAAATATACCGATACAAAATTATTTAAAAAATTAAATATAGATAACTCTGAAGATGAATTTTATTATAAAAAAGTAATTTCCGCATTTGAAAATTTCATTGATTTTTTAAAAGATGAAGAGGTTTTAATAGACCATACTTATTTATGGGACATTATTAGTATGCCAAATAATTATATTTTTCCACGCGGTGTTAATCTTGTTATACTCAAAATCCCAAATGATGATATAACAAACAACGTTCAACTAATTTGCCCGACAAATCATTACTCAACAGAATTTTATGAAGCAAGAAAACCAACTATTATTTTAGTAAAAGAAGATAATTATTATGAACCAATTTATTCTTATACTACAGCAAGTAACAAAATAACTATTATAAAAGAATTTAAAGAATATGACCCACAATTGTCAAAAACTATGAGAGCGGTATTTAAAGAATTAATTAAACCATTATTCAATACTATTTGTAGGCCATTAGATAGTATGCCTAATATATATAAGGCAAAAAGACCATTATTATTGTATGACTTAATACAAAAATTAGATAAATATAATTATGAAGTTATAAAATTAGTTGTAAATTTTAATAATAAAGTTATAGGTGTAGTTGCCAAAGAACCTGGTGGTTCAAATAAAAAAGGATTTATTCCTTGTTATCCATCTGGAATTGAAGATATGTTGAAAAAAGATGTTGATTATGTTTTTATGACAGATTTAAGTTTATGGAATACATATAATGATACATTAAGCTTTTTAATGAATTTGGATAAAAGAAGCAAGGGCAAAAAGAAGGCTTCAGATATACCTTGCAAACCGGCATTTAAAATTATAGAAGATGAATTAATAGTTGGAATACTTACTGAAACAAATCAATTTATTCAATTGTCTCAACCTATTGCCGAACAAGATATAGATCCAGAGTTAAATATCCCTTCTTTTAAAAATGATAATTATATTGTAAATATTAATTCAAAACCATTAGTTCCTGTTGATGTAGCAACAACTACAACAAATGAAGTGGATAAAGAACGCGTTGAATATATACAAAAAATAAAAATGGAAACGAATTTTTTTAATGTATTTAGAAACACAATAAGAATACTGTTAAATGATTACGAAAATATTAGTATTAGAGAAAAAATTCAAAACGAAATTTCAAAAGAATATATTATTTATACTGAAAAACTAAAAAATGTCAATAAGTTACTGAGAGAATTGGTAAAAAGTAAGGTTCAATTTATTGGAGATAATAATTATTACAAATTAATTAGTGAAATATCTACATGCATAGTTAAAGATAAAGAAACCTGTCAAAAAACTCCCAATTTATGTGCGATTACAGATAATGATACATGTAATTTAATTGTTCCACAAAAAAATTTAATTACTAATAAAGATAATGAAGATATATACTTTGGAAGAGTTACTGATGAAATTATACGTTATAATAGAATAAAATTATTTATGTTTCAACCTCAAACATATATTTCTTTTGGTAATGTTGGATATAATTTAAAAGATAATGAAATTATTATTATACAATCTATGTTGAATCAAGAATATTTTGATAATCTCATACCTATGGTTAGTAATAAATATATCACACATAACTCGTATGATGAAGCAGAACCTATAATATCTCAAATGTATGATAACAAAATATCTTCACTTAATTATGCTATCGACCAAAATGTTGAAATCAATTGCGGTAAGACAACTGGTCCAATAGTATCAATAATGTGGAAAAAATGTTTTCCAAAAAATTATACAGAAATAGAATATAGTAAATTTAATTATTGTACTATTATCTTTATAATTGATTTAATTGAAAAAAAAACAGGAGAGAAATTAACATTAAATCAAATAAAAAATGAGCTGTATAATGAATATAAAAAATATTTACCTAATTATGCGGATAAAATAATTGATATCTTAATAACTGAAGGTAAAAAAACATTAGGAGACCAAGTTAAATCAAATGCTATGTCATTTACAAGTTTAATATATACAGATAACTATTTTTTTACTACACTTGATTTATGGGTATTGGTAAATAAATATAAAATTCCAACAATATTCATTAGTCAAAAATTTATTTTACAAACAGGTTATGAACGTAATTGTTTTATTGGTTATGGTGATGAAAAAGACAAATTTGCGTTTATTTTATTGCCAGGATTTAGGGCAGAAGTAATTCCGGGTTTAAAACTAATTCAAACAGATAATAATGAAATATTTATTTCTATTGACAAATTAAATACAGAATGTGTTAATAAAATTGAAGAAGCATTTCGTAATAAAATTTCTATTGAAGATTATTTAATTAGTTTTACAAAAAAAACTAAAAGTAAATATGCTAAAAAAAAGCCTGTTAAGCTAATAATAGTTGGAGATGAAGAAGATTCTCCAAAGTTACCAGATCCAATAGAGGAAGAAGTAGTAAAACAAGTACCTAAAGAAAAAGCACCGAAAAAAATAAAAAAGATAAAGCCACCAGTAAAATTAATAATAGTTGGAGATGAAGGTGAATCAGTAGAAGAAAAACCAGAACAAGAAAAACCAGAACAAAAAGTTATTGAAAATCCACCCGAAAAAAAGAAAAGAAAAACAAAAAAACAAAAAATAGTATTAAAAGGTAATAACAATAAAACAAAAAAAAACACATAAAAAAAATGTTTGGGATTACTTTACCCTCTTATGAGGTCTTCAAGTTTTACTACACTTAATGGCAACCCATTGCATTTTTTATTTATTTTTTATTTATTTTTTATTTATTTTATAAAAAGTTTATTCTTTTTTAGGGCATCGAAAATATAAATAAGTAGCATTATTATAACTCTCAATATTAAATAAGATACAACCTTGGTCTTCTATTAAATTTATTACTCTTGTTAGTTCCTTTGCATGGCTATTTGCTAAAAGTGGCATATTTATTGAAATAACCTTTACTTCGGCATTTATAGTCCAGATAATTATGAGAAATATTATTATAATTGAAATATTCATTTTTTATCGTTAGTTGTTAGACCTTAGTTAGTTTTAGCAGTTGTTACAGAAGTGAATATGCTTTCATCATTTTAAATTATAACTATTTCAATTTTTTTTAAAATTGAACTTATTTTTTTAATTACTAAAATTTTATTTATAAGAAAAAATGTAATAATAAAACGATAGAATAATAATATTTAATAAATACACATGTTTTTATAATTATACAAGTTATATAATTTAATAGTTATATAACTTATATATTTTCTTTATTATTAGTTTCTGTACTACTGATTTCTTCACTATTTTTTAATTTTAATAACTTCAAATGTATTTTACTTTTTAAATGACCTGACATAGCACCTCTACTAATTTCTTTTCCGCAACTACATAAAAGTGATACTTTACATTTTGCGAGAAATTTTTCTCTGTTTTGTTCGTAGTAATTGGAATTGTAATTTTGTAATTCATCTTTTTTTTTTCCATTATACTCCTTTTGATATGCGAGTTTTTCTTCTCGTAATTCTCTATATTTTTGTTTTTGATAACGTAATATTTCATCTCTATGTTTAGAGTAACGTGTAACACTTTGTTCTGTAACTTGTTGAACGCATTGGTTTTCCATTGTTGTAATATATTAACTTTATTTGTATAAATTAACAATATCATTTAATAATCCATTTCAATTTTTTTTTATAAAATAAAAAACAAATATACAAAACCTACATATCTCCTTCATTGTCGCTATCTATACTTGTCAATCCCATACTATTTTCTATAATAAAATTTTCTTCGGATGTGTCTGAACTGCTGTTGTCATTTTCATTTTGTATATTATAGTTATAATTATAATTATTATTATTATCATTATTAGTTTCTCTAATATTTTCTTCATATGGATCTTCATATGGTTCTTCATTGGGTTCTTCATTAGGTTCTTCATTGGGTTCTTCATTAGGTTCTTCGTTATTTTCATTTTCGCTACTATCATCATTAAATGTATTACTCATATGGTCTAATAGAAAATGTGTGTTATTGTTTTTATTAAATAATATATGTTTATCATTAAAAGTATAATTTTTAATAAATACTCTTCGTTTAAAATTGGGTGTAGCCATTTTTTTTAACACAGCAATTTTTCTTCCAAAAACAGGATTATATTTTTGAAAATTATGTAACTTATTGTTTAATATATTTGAAGATGTAAATTTAATATGTTCTATTAAAGAATATTGGCCCTTATAATATAATAATAAATAAGGTTTCATTATTTTTATTAATTTTTTTTCAGGAAAATCTTTGTCGATTATTATTTTGCGTTTATCAGACACATAACTATTATAATTGTCTATCATTTTTATAGTTTCTTTATGTAATACTTTACTTGGTGAATTATTAACAAAGTTTTCTACCGAAATTTCTCTCAAAATATATTCATATTTTCTAAAAAAAATTTTTAAATTGAAATTTTCATTAAAAAATTTAAAAAATAAATCACAATAGATATTGGTATTAAATTTTATAAAAAAATATATATTACATAATGTTGATTTGTTAAATGGTACATTATTATAAGGATTTTTTATTGTTATTGGATCTAAAAAAAACATATTAGAATTTGTTAAAGAACTTTGGATCACTTTTAAAATATCTTTAATATTAAATAAATATTTATAATTTAATTGATAAATGCAAATAATATTTTTATCATTTAAATTAATTTCATTTAATGCCATATCTTTATTGACAACTATTTTTGATGATTTAAACTTATATAAATATGCTAACCTATTAAAAGCATAATAGGTTCTTTGTATTTGACAAAAATATTCCAAAAATTGTTTTTTTATATCATCCCCATAAAACATATTATTTAAACAATTATTTAAAAAAATAAATTTATATTTTGTTTTATTACCATTAAAACGTAAAAAACTTATCATACTATTAAAAATAAGTTGTTGATATGGATTTATTTTATTATTTTTATCAGATGTTGAAAATATATAATTTTCTAAGTCAAGTATTTTTTTTAAAATTAAATGAAATGATGACATTATATATTATCAATATTAGTTAAATATTTAAATTTCTTTTAAAAATTATAATTAATATTTTTATCTTAAAATCCAGGATCATAATTGTTATCACTTCCCATATTTTCAGGCTTAATAGTAATAACATTATTTTGAATAGTTAATTTATTGATACCACAAGGATCCTCAGGATTTTCAACACTTCCAAAGAATTTTTCTATTTCATTATCAACATTTAATGGCTCATAGTTAATCGTTTCACTTAATTTTTGCATTTCTTCAATATCCAATACCACTTGAAACGCACTCGTCCCGAAAAATCCTTCTTGGCCGCACATTACATTAGCAGACACTCCTCTCAAAGTATCCAATTCGGCATGTCTTGCGGCTTTTAAAAACATTTCAGGGGTTTCTTCAAATGATGCTTTTGCGATTGGTCCTATGTTATCATTGTTGATACCATGTCTAAATATAGATATCATTTTATGTGTAAAAGTCATTCTATCTACCAACACACTAAAGTTATGATAATTTATATATGTTCCGTCAAATTCAATCACTTCTACCAATTCATTATAAATTGATTGTCGTGCCGCTTCAATGCCAAGAATATTGTAAATTTCTACTATATCATTACCAAAAGTTCTTTCGCTATCAATAAAATCTAATCCCAATACATCTAACAAATTTGTTCCTATTGTATCTAATACCCAAATATCTTGTTTTTTATAAATACCATTGTTTTCAATGAGATTATCTTTAATCTTACGCAAAATTACCTTGTTTATTCCTTTTATTCCTCTTAATACTATATTTTGTAATAGCTGATCTTGAAAATTCTTTAGAATGTAAATTTGGTCCGATTGATCTAAAGGATTTATTTTTGTTTTCTTTTTTCCTCCACGACTTGTTCCATTTTTTATTACTTCATTCATTCGTATTCTAAATATTAATTTATCTGAATTGTAATCAGAGTAAATGCAGGAAATTTGATTTTCATAACTATTATTTAATGTAAAATTCACATCATCCATTGTTATATTTTTCTCAAGCATTACTTCAGGGTCCATTACCATTCTTATAATCCACTTTGATTTTTCGTTTTCATCATTAGCTAAAGATGTCTCAGAACATTCAGCTACCATATTTTCAAATGCTTTATATTGTTCTATAGTATCTTTATCTTCACTTATAAGTGTATTTAAATCATCTGGGTCAAAACATATTTCTATTGATTTTACGATTTCTTCCAATTTTGTATGCTCTAACATATACATAATAGACCTCGCTTTATCCTTTTGTGTTTCATCTTCAGGTTTTAAATGTATAGTTAGTGATGGATTTTTTGGCTCGCTCGATAAAGATAATATTTCTTCAATTCTTGGCACACCACGTGTCACGTTAGATTTAGAAGCGACCCCTGCAAAATGAAATGTATCGACAATCGCAAGACCATTATAGATGTTAAAATTTCTTGTATCTGTTACTGTTAGGTCATAAGCATAATTTGTCGTATTTGGCACTTCTTCAATACTTTTAATTTTGTCAAATATAACACCTTGATAATCAGTGTTATTTCTTTTTTGAAATACTATTTTATCATCTATTTCATTTGGAACGATAGTAGCATTTTTATGAATTTCATATGTATAGTTATGTTTTAATAGTTCTAATAAATTATCTTGTTTGTATTTTAATTTAATATTTAATAAGTTAGCTAATACTTTTGTTTGTGAACCATTAACAAACAAATAGTATATTTGATGAATGTTTTCTGCTAATGTTCCTCTATTGTTACTTTCTCGTTTTCTATATTTTTTAACGTAACTATAAATATCTAAAATATTTAAAATCTGTTGGACATCAATCAATAATTTTTTAGAAACAGATGCGACACTAATAATTTTAGATTTTTTATCAACATTCCCGTCTCCGCCAATATACGCATCTAAAAATCCTAACAAGCATTCTTTGTTTGAAAATATAATTTTGTCTGATACAAATTTGTTATGACTTAATTTGCCGCATAAATTTTCTAAAATTCTACATAGCAATGTATTGTATATTCTTAAATCTTGACTGGTCCAGCCTTCTTTACCTTTATTTTCATGTCTATAAATTTTTGTTGTTATATTCAATTTTTCACATAATTCCAAAATAGGAGCAAAATATATTTCATCATTATTAGCAATAGATATTTGGAATTTTGTCATACAACCTTCAGCAGAATACGCACCAATTAAATAACCAAAATTATAATCAAGTGGAATAACTTCTGGAATATTATAATTATTCATATTTGTTTGTAATGTATAAACACAATTAGGACTAAAAGTGGTTTTGGTTTTACATCCATTTCTCAATTTATCACTTACCTTTGCTACAAAACTATCACTACGATTATAGGGGAGTGTAAATGTTTTGCCTTGATGTTTTGACCACCATCTATGTTCCTTCATTACCTCAACAGCTTTTTCAACTTCGGATGAATATATGTATTCAGTTGGTGGTAGAATTTGTTTTAGCTCCAATTCTCTTTTTTCAATAAAATCTATTTGTTTTTTAGAAACAGGTAAGTAATCCCCAACTTTTAAACAATCACCATCTACCGCAATTATTTTTCCATTAACTAATTTTAAGAAAGACTTTGCTTTTGTTGCAATTACCTCTCGTTCTTCGCTTGTAGTAATTTTTAACATAGTATTCGTGCCATCTTTATTAATAACTGGATGTCTTGTTACTGCTTCAATTCGTTTCCATAGTATATTGCCATCTTCATCACACGAAGGGATTTCATAATAATCATCTACTTCAGCATATGTAGTGTCTTTATCTTTATAATATTCAATAGTTTTAGCTATTTTTATCTTATTTTCTATAAATTCTCCTATTTGAACTTTTTGAATTTCTTGTCGTGCGTTTCTTACAATAATTTCTGTTTCAAATGTGACGGAGTTAAGAGTGTTATGAACTATGACACCATAATCAGTCATAAAAGTTTGATTGCCTGGAATAGTAAAATCATATACATAATTTGTTTGGTCTGGAGTATATAATTCAATATTCACTATTTCATCCCAAATAACATCAGAGTTAGCTGCTTGTTTTAGAGTGTGTATTTCATTTTGTATTTTATAGCTATCTGGATGTGTTTCAAATATGCCA
>Ga0209550_10003310_pt1 | contig 15369 bp, 15 predicted proteins | sample LauGreSuBDMM15SN_2_FD_187567 | JGI IMG/M metagenome (GOLD analysis project Ga0209550, IMG submission 187567) | Freshwater lake microbial communities from Lake Michigan, USA - Su13.BD.MM15.SN (SPAdes) (version 5) | ecosystem: Environmental > Aquatic > Freshwater > Lake | place: Lake Michigan...
CAAAAGAAGGTGATAACGATGCAATGTTACTATGGCGAGCTACAGTAAGCCCTATAGATAATATAGGCGAACCATATTTGGCAGAATGGATGGGAGATCGTCCTCCTCCCACTGGTAGATATGTAATAGATAATTCCGGACCAAGAAGATGGATGCGATTGAGTTATGCTATGCCCGACGTGGAGCATACCGCCTATGGTTGGTGGTTACCAGGATATTTAGAAGAAGACGTTTATATTCCAAACAATTTTGGAGTAGAGGATGAGTTTTTTCCCGCTGCTTATGTAGCGCATAGTACTAACCTAGCTGGATATGAAGCATTATACCAACCACCCCCCTTCGCGGCTATCGAACCAATACCACTTGGAACATTAGACGATGAGTGGGTCGAACTTTTAGCAAGAGAAACTTCTAGGAAAGGAAAAGGATATGTTAAAAATTTTGTTGATCGTTATATAAAAACAATACGTCCTTTTGATGCTAGATATACTCGTGCAGTTGATAAAAGACTAAGAGAAGATATAGTTAAACTTTTAATGGATGCAGGTAGACGACGCCCCGATGAGGTAGAAATGTATGCATGTGATAGATGGGAACGGGATATTCACCCAAGAGTAGATGAAGAAGGAGCAATAGGATTTGGAGATTCACCCGACGAGCCGAGGGTGCCTAGGCTAGATGTCGAAGAAAATGAACGTTATAATAACTTGGCTTTAGACGCAGATTTTCTAGAAGATGACCTTGGTTCTGAGACATTATATAATGCAAGGGGTAGAATAGCAGTCCCGGCCAACAAAGACCAAGCAGCAAATTGGTCTAGATGGATGTATAGATTCAACGGAAATTTCCAGCGCGATCAAAGTTTGCGTTTTCCACATCTGAAACCCGCCGAAGAGGGAAGAAGAAGAAAAAGCCAAAGAAAACGTGATAAAAAAATATTGAAAGAGCATAAAGAAGATATGAAACGACAGGGTCAAGATCCAAGCGCCGTTTATGATGGTGGTCGACGCAGTCGCACGCGAAAACATAAACATGCGGGGGTGCATACACGCAAGAGTAAACTCGCCGGGAAACGCACAAATTGTAAAACGCGTGGAAGAAAATAGGGGGCGTGCGGGGGAATATAGGCATAGGTGTTACGTTATACATACGAATAAATGCAAAAATATAAAAATGTAATAATAATATTTTTATATTTTTGTTTTGTTTTGTTTTGTTTTGTTTTGGTATCATCAGTGCATTGCATTACTTACTCTCCGCGACACACGATGCAATCCGCATCAACTAGTCCCTCGCTCGTAAGGAATGCCGTGACTTCTGCAGTGAATCTGCCTTGCAGCACAATAAATTCGCACCCCGTTTCCTTATCTTTTGCGATATGTCCTCCACACGCCAACATATCTTTTGCCTTTAATTTCTTGAGCAGTTTCTTCAGACTAAATTGTGACGGGATGCCTTCGATTTTGGTCTGCATGTTCTTTCCTCTCTGTATACTAATAACTATTTTTTGTCCTAACACACCTTGATGTTGTGTGTCGTTGATGTCGTTGATGTCGTTGAAGTTAAGTGCTAGCGCTTGTGCTTGATCAACGGATGCAAAGTCGAATGTGCCGAATGTGCTTGCTGTGCTTGTTTGAATAAGATTAGACATATATATATATATATATATATTGTAAGTTTCGTGACTGGGGTGTGGGGTATATACGAACTAGTTGTATACTATATTATATAGTTGTTACTATATTATTTTTATTTATATTATTTTTATTTATATTATTTTTATATATGTTTTTTATTTAATTAAATATCAAACATTATCATGTCGTTTGCCGAACTAGAATCGATAGTTTTACTAGACATAGTTGAAGTTTTTTTAATCAGTTGTTGTGTTAGATAATCAATAGTCATATTTTTATTTGTTAATTCTAGTTCTAATTTTCCTATCATTATTTTTTGCGAATGAACTACGTCCTTTAATTTTTGATTTTCAATATAAAAGTTTGCCCTATTTGTGTTTAAGTCTTGCAACCATTTTTCGTGTGTTTTTGTTTTGATGTGCGATGTAAATATTGCATGTGATGTGTATATTTTGTCTTTTCTTGTTCCACATGGACATCTTAGTCCGTTTGCAAGTGCATTTGTATGAAACGATGGAACTTTGTCTATATAATTTCCTTTATCGTCAATGTTTGGTGAATAAGTATCCGGTTCTGTCACTAATTCCATTTTGGGTTTGATTTTTGTTTTGTTATAATATATTTTATTTGCTACTATTTAATTCAATTTTATATATTATAAAAAAAATAAATCTATTCATCCACTCAACTTACATTTGATTAATTTTCTCTTATCTCCTACTACTTACATGCGATATCCATCGCGATATTTAGGGAATCCGACTTGGGCAAGTAGTTGCAGATGACGCATCGTCAAGGCCATGGTGCTACCCGAGTGCCCCGTTTGCATATGTTGTTGAACAGATTCAACAACGATGTCTCCACGACTAAACATGAATCCTTCTCCGTTAGGTGGTTCGTAACTAGACAAGTAAGTCCAGATGTCGATTTTTTGTTGGAGTATTTTGGGGTTTTCTTGGGCTAGCACGACCGCATTCATTGCATCGCGAAGCATATCGGCTCCCCATTTGTCGCGAATAAACGACAAATCGAGTGCGGCGACTTCTTGGAGCGAGCGGGGGTATTTGGATTCTTCTTGTTCTTCTTGTTCTTGTTCTTCTTCAACTTCAGCGCGAGGAGTAGGAGGGACCTCGGCGTCAATATCTTCAGCAGCGATGACTGCAGCAGCAATGAATGATTCGATACCGATGGGCATTTCGGGGTGGCGGTGTTTGTTTGTGGATGTTTGGTGTTTTCTGTATTCGATTTAATGGGCTTTATTCGTTTCAATTTTGTGGTGTGATGATAAGTATTATAGTTGTTAATTAAAATGCTTATATTCGTTATTTTTACACATATAAATATTTTGAACTATGTTATCTTTTTTTATTTTTTCGATATTATCAAGTAGTTCTTCTTTCCAGTTATATTTATCATATAATACATCGGTTTGAATAATTCTTATCAATGAATAACCATTTTCATTCGCACATTTCATTTTGAACCTGTCTGTAATTTGGTTTTCTTCTGGAGATTTCCAATTCATTATTTGCTTAAAATGCTGGTTTCCATCTAGTTCAAATAATATTTTTAACTCAGAAATACATTCATCAAATCGTAAACAATGTTTACCTCTACACCATTTTTGTTTGAATTGTCTGATTACAGATGGAAATATACTTTGTAAATATTTATGAAATATTTTTTCTGTTATTCTACAACCACAATTTGGACAACCTTGTTTTTGAATTATATGGTTAGTATAAAGTTGTTGAAATATATTATTGCACTTATTACATTTTATATCTATTGGCATCTGACTATTTACATAGTTAATATTTGAGTAGTCGTATTTGTCACCATGAACTTCTTTTGCTCTTTTAATAATTTCATCTTCTGATAGTTTCTGATTTTCATGATTAATTCTATGAGCACATTTATCACAACCATATCCTTGTAAATGACTATTTGGAACTTGTGTAAATTCACAACTACATGTCTTGCAAATAATCATAACACGTGTTTGTGAATTTTTATAGTCAACGCGCGAGTAATCAAATTTATCACAATGTTTTTTTTTGGCTCTTTCAATAAATTGTTCTAGTGTAAATGTTTGTTTTTTTGCGCGGTTAACTATAGCACATTTATTACATCCTTTCCCCGATAAATGGTCAGAAGGACATTGTTCAAACATTCCATGTATTTTGCATGTTATTTTAACTTTTGTATGCGTTGATATATAGTTTACTTCTGAGTATTCATAAACAGGGTTGTTATTTTCATCTGTATGCTTTTTTTGTGCTTCTAAAATAAATTGTTCTGTTGTTTTTCTATTTTTATTACCTCGTAAATTCGTTTGAAAATTTTCTTTCTCTCTTTCAATCAGTTGTTGTGTATTGGAATTGGATGTCATTTTTATTTATGTGTGCGTTTGTTTATAATTATAAATAATATAATTATAAATCAATTTTGTAATACCCCCACAAACCCCAAAAATATATAATCTCCGCATAGTATATAACATAGATACCATGCCAAGCAATCAAACTTACAATATCGCCCGCGGGCTTGTCCGCAGCACTTCCGGTGGGGGTGGCGTTCGTCGTCTTATTTTTCAAAACCAGTTTAGCAACTATAATTATAATCGATTCATTCCTGGTTCAGGTGTAGGTGGAATGAACCGGTCTGTGCGCCGCCATCAATATCGTAACGCAACTTCGTGCCAGTCTGCATCCGGTCAACAACGCATCGGTGTGTGTTTCCAGAATTAGTTGCGGTTCGGTTCGCTGCATTTATTTATCACTTCAAAATATTGTATATCTTGAATTTATATAACCCATACAACACTATCGAAACTAACGCCATATAACTTGTATAATGACACCATATACTAGCATTTGAATCTGTCTTTAATCCGTAAAAAAAACCGAACATTGGCAATATGCATATAGCAATAATCGCTTTATATGAAATATCCCATAGTATAAATAACGGAATAGCTAATATGAGTAACCATAAGTAATAATTAAATATTCCACGCGTTGAATATTTTTTTTGGAAATTTTCTAACCACCAATGAAGGTGGCCACCTGGTGTAACAATAGTGCAATATTTTTGCGGGTCTTTATAGAAGTATATCAAAAATGAAACTATAACTATAATGCTATATATGGCAATAAATAGTTTTCTGTTTTGGCTACACTTTGACCATGGTTTTACAAAAAATGACCCTAAAATTATTCCCATAGGTTGCATTAATAAAACAAAAGGAATAAGCGTTAGTGTTACTATTTTATTCATTTGTGTGCAAGATTTGCGCGGATTAGTAAGCCATAGTAATAGTTCTGCAAATTGCATTCCACACCATCCAACCATAATTAAGCCTATCCACTTAAAATGTGGCACATTCGATTGAAATGTTAATACTATTGCAACTAATGAATATAACGTAGTTTTTGCGCTTGACTCTACGCTGTAGCACATTAGTGGTTGTATGTATATACTTGTGCTATATTATTTTGTATTATTTTATATTTTTAATGATTTATAAAATTGATATAAAAATATAAAGTAATAAATAATAGTAAAGCATCAAAACAGCAAAACACCAACGCATCAAAATGAGTGTAACCAAACGTATTCAAAAGGAATTGAACGAACTTGTCCGCGATCCACCCACCAACTGCAGCGGTGGACCTTTGGACGACGATATTATGAAATGGCGTGCAACGATTACCGGACCTGAGGGCAGTCCATATTCCGGAGGTATATTCTTCCTCGACATTGATTTTCCAATCGACTATCCATTCAAACCCCCCCATGTTAAATTCATTACGCCCATTCTTCACCCCAATATTAATGGCAGTGGCGGAATATGTATCGATATTCTTAAAACGAATTGGAGTCCCGCGCTTACGACTTCTAAATTACTTCTCAGTATTTCGTCGCTTATGCATGAACCGAATCCCGATGACCCGCTTGTCCCCGACTTGGCGCATCTTTACAAAACAAATCGCGCCGAATATACGTCACGTGTTCGTGCTTATACGTTGAAGCACGCTTGTTGAGGCAAGGTAAAGTAAGACATACGGGTCTATAAAATTTCCAATAATTTTTTTACCTGTTCTTCGCTTAGTTTATCCGGATATGCCACATGAAACACGATACTTAAATTGCCAACGTCTTCGCCGCGTCGAATACCAAGTTTGGGTATTGTTTTTATCAGTCCATCCCTTATTACATTTCCAGGCGAACTATTAAATACGAATTTTTTACCATTGATGTGTTCAATGTTAAAAACAAACCCACACAACGCTTCTTTTAGGGATATCGTTTTTTCGGTGTGTATGTCAAGTCCGCTCCTTTTAAATGTGGGATGTTCTGCAACACGAAACGTAACCTTTACATCACCTCGTGTATGGTTTGACGCTTCATTCCCGCAGTTGGTCAGTAAAACAACCTCGCCACTTTCCACCCCAAAAGGCAGCGAATAATATTCTACGTGTTTCTCCAGTTCGTAGGTTTCATTATCGTCTCGGTTCAAATTCCATCTCTCCACTTCTACCGGAATTGTGTTTCCACATGCGACGTCATCTAGTGAAATATTTACGTCGATGCTTATTAGGGGTGGTTTTGAAACCGGATTTTGGTTTGAATTTGAAAATCTTGGCGTTCGGGGTATTTGCATATGTGGGTGCGGGTGCGGGTGCGGGTGCGGGTGCATTTCTTGGGTTGTATGCATATTATGCATTTGGGGGTGATGCTGGTGCATATGTGCTGCTCTCATATCACGATTGATTTCATTAAAAATTGCACTAAATGGGTCTCCTCCTCCTCCTCCTCCCATCATCATGTCGTCGGATATTACTTCTTCAAAATGGTTCGCACCCCCGGGACCAAATGTGCGTATTATTATTTTGGGACCTCCTAGACCTCCTAGACCTCCCATGCCACCAACACCATGTGATTGCATTCCGCCTCCCAGACCTCCCATAAACATATTAAATATATCCATTGGGTTGATTCGTATACCCCCGCCACCCATACCGCCCATACCCCCGGCATTTCCACCAATATTCATAAACGGGTTATTGCGATTCGCATCATACTTTACTCTCTCATTTGGGTCACTCAATATGCTAAATGCTTCCGATATTTTTTGGAACTTTTCGGTGGACTCTTGACTATTTCCATTTTTGTCGGGGTGGTGCATAAATGACAATTTTCGGTATGCTTTTTTAATATCTTCAGGTGTGCATTTTTCGTCAAGGCCTAAAACATCGTAAAATGTCTCGTCTTTATTGTTATTGTTTTTCATTTTGCTTCACTTTTGACAATATGCGATAATATTTTTACTATAGTTATTTATTATTTTACATCAACATAAACTTAAATGTTTATTTGTTATAATAATTAACACACAAACACACAAACACACAAACACACAAACACACAAACACACAAACACAAACACAAACACACTATTACAAAATAATATCACATTATGTCAATCGTATTAAATATGAGTAAACCAATTAATGATGCATTTAAAACCACCCAAACACAAACCAATCAGCCATTTATTAATAAATATCAACCTCGGTATTTCGGCGAATTTGAGCAACTCGATTCAAATGTTGTCTTATTGCTTAAAACGCTTATTGACATGAATAATTTAAATATCTTGTTGGTAGGTGACCCAGGTTCAGGAAAAACGTCTCTCATATATGCAGTCATTCGCGAATATTATAAAGATAAATATAACCCCGAAAATATTCTCGTTTTGAATAGTTTAAAAGACCAAGGAATTTCATATTATAGAAATGATATGAAGATTTTTTGTCAGACCGCGTCGCTTGTTCATGGCTTTAAAAAAATCGTGCTACTTGATGATATCGATATTATAAACGAGCAAAGTCAACAAGTGTTTCGCAATTGTATCGACAAGTATAGTCACAAGGTTCATTTCATTTCATCTTGCACGAGTGTTCAAAAAGTCATCGATAGTTTGCAATCCCGGAAAATCATTATTAAAATGAATCCCGTCGAAGATGCGTGTCTTCAAAAAATATCAAGCAAAATAATAAAAAATGAAAATATTGTGATAACATCCGACGCCGAAAAATTCATTCTTAATATTTCAAATATGTCGATACGTATACTTATCAACTATCTGGAAAAAATTAAAATTCTTGATTCGCCGATTGACCTTGGAGTCGCAAAACTACTATGCACAAATATTAGTTTCCATATTTTCGATGAGTATACTATTTTTCTAAAAAATAAAAATCTACAACAAGGGGTTAAAATGTTATACGCTTTATATGACCAGGGGTATTCGGTTATGGATATACTTGACAACTATTTCCTTTTTATTAAACTGACCCCCCTCCTGGACGAAACAAATAAGTATAAAATTACAAAGATTCTTTGTAAATATATGACGATTTTTCACAATATACACGAGGACGAAATTGAGCTGGCACTTTTCACAAATAACTTGATTGAATTGTTTTGAATGCGCGGTGTGCTTACTGCATCGCCAACATATATTTCGAAATTTGCGTATGCGATTCAAGCACTTGTTTCGGCGACATTCTTACAAACCATCCAAAGTTTCGTCTCTTAAGAAGCTCTGATGCCGGAATATATAAACCGAAATTCTCTGATGCGAATTGAATATCGGTAGTATCGCTCATAAGGTCATCGAGTAGAACAGGTTTACCTTCTGCGTCTTTTACACCAATAAGGTCGGGCTTAATCAGGTTCACCATTTTAATCGAAATCGCATCATAAAAGAATTTGCTGATTTTTCCTTCGAATTCCATTTCATTTGTATAATCTTGCGACACGATTTCTTCTAAATATTCGATATACTTTTGCATGAATTCGGTGTTTTTGAGACAACCCATAATTTTTGGGCATGGTGAAAATTTTATCACCGATGATGCAATGCTGGTTGACAACATTTCAGTGACAAAAACACTCTGGGCACCAGTTCCAATACTTGTCCCTAGCTGATACAATGTTATCAAATCGTGAAAACACAAGAATGACGGCGGGACACGCATACCTCCATATTTATTCAGCAATTGTGCCATCGCCAGTTCGCGAATATGTGGGCGAAGGGGTGTTGCAAGGTTACTTACATCTATACTCCAGTTCGGTATTAATTTGGTAAATACGTTGTCGTCTACGATGCATACATTAAAAGAATCGCCGCATTTTTCGACGATACTTCGTATACACAGATACAAATAAGGTTGGTTCAGATTTTTAGTATTTCGCGAACCGAAATTGAGCCAATTCCTTTCGTTAACGTCATATTCGACATGAATCCACAAAAATGGTTTATTTCTGTCCATTTTTTTGACATCACTTGCTAAATACTCGTGAATTAAATCGCGTTCTTCTTTTTCGATACCAAGTGCAAGTTTATTATTATATTGGGAATACCCGTATCCTATAATTAAAAGTATTGCAACCATAATAATTTGTTGTTTTGTGATTTTCATGTTTTGTTGTAATGATATTATATATAGTATAATAATTATACAGAATATATTTTATTGTGTATAATTATTTGTATTTGTGTATGGCATTTATTGGTTGGTTGGTTAGTTAGTTGGTAATCTGGAAAAATTCCGACTTAAATTTGGCGTTTATATCACGCGCTATTTCGTCCTGTTTTGCCATTCGAAAAACACGCTGCATATCTTGTTCAACTTGTGTCGCGGTTGCTTGATCCAATTTTGTTGTATGATTTTCCCGCGAAAAGTCATAATGTGTCTTCTCTATATCTCTAAACATTTGCATTTCGTTTACCGATGTGTATTTTTTACGATTCACAAAATCTTCGTTCGTTACCGGAATAACCGACTCCGTATGTGCTTTTTTTAAATCCTCATATTGAAGCGAACTAAATAAACCACTCGAATATTCGCGGGGTGCTTCTCTTCCCAATCCGTAGTATCCGCCATTCCCACCGCATCCAACACTATCGTATGACATTACTTCGTTCGTTTCTATAAGCGCCATTTTATCCCGCAACATTTTCTTTTTTCTCTCGATTCTCTCGTTTCTCTCGCTCCATGTGTCTCCTAACTCGCTCTTGTTGCAGGTGTCGTAGGTGTCGTCGTCTTCACCCGCTGCACCTGCATCGGGTCCGTCATTGTTATTTGTATCTCTAAACCAAGCTTCGTATCCCCCATCTTGTTCGTCATCGTGCATTCGAAACTTTTCGAATTTTTCATTAAACCATTTATTGAAATTGGCCGAATCCAGTTTTTGCAGTTTTTTATATGCCTCTTCTTCCGTCTTATAATATTCGCGGTCTTCTTTATTATGTGAAGTCTTCGATTTATTTTGGTTCAACTCATGGTCAATCACTGCACTATATGAAAATCCCGTTTCTTTATATTTTTTCTCATCCGGGAATCGCACTTTATAAATCTCGTATAACATCTTATATGCTTTTGTAAAAAAGAGGAAATATTCTTTTGGAAGATGCGACTTGTCGGGATGCATTTTCAATACGACAACCTTAGCTTCGCGTAGATGTTTATCGCCAAATAGCACAGGAATCTTAAAAAGTTTCAAAATATCCGCTAGTTCATAGTTATTTATATCAAGGTCCATGTCCATGTTTATGGGTTTGTGGGTTTAGGTGTTTGGGTGTTTCGGTCTATTACTATAATATACTGATTTTATTTCTATATTATTTAACACATATATGTTTTGTAATATCCATATAAATATAATATAAATATAGTATATTATACACATCATACACACATCGGGTAATAAAGACAATGAAACTTAGCGCATTTTTAGCTTGTGCACTTCTCGTAGTAAGCGGTGCCGGCGTAACAAACGCTCTCACGATGATCGCCCCAGCTAGTGAAAACTGCGGCAATGGTATTTATTGTGCCCCTTCTCAAACTTGTATGAGTAACGCAACCGCAGTTGGCGCCGGTTTAGTATATGCTTGCTCGCCGCTTCCGAGTGCAGTCCGCTGCATGGATGCACGTTTTTCTTGTCCAGCATTATCAACTTGTGTTGAAGATTTAAAATGCATTTATCCTGACGGCAACTTAACCGACGGGGTTGTCAACGTCGACGCTTTTCAGGTCGCTAAATTTCGCGACTTTGGTTCAGGGCTGAAATCGACCGCTTTAAGTATTTGTGGTCCAATCACTGGCACTTTTCGCCTTCCCAACTTTTGCACATGCAAAGATGCCAAGTTTGGCGGCGAGCTTGGCTGCACTATCGGTCTTCAAAATTATATATCAGTAGGCGCGTCCGCGTGGGTCTTGCCTTGTGCATCTCCGGCCAATTTTGGATATAAAGCATGGGCGTCCCTCATTGGCATGACTGCTAGTATCGGAAAAACATGGACTGCTTCATTTTCCACGAATATTCCTATTCCTGGTGCTTCATTTGAAATCGGTGTTGCGAATGTCGGTGCTAGAGCGATGATATCCGGCGACGTGAGTCAGTTTATTATTTCGACGAATCTCGCTATTGGTGTATGTGCAAAAGTCAATATTGGGTTTTTCTCTAAACAGATTTGCAACCCTTCTAGTTTACGTTGGTTGCCTATCACTATCCTCGCCGGTCCTCGGTTTGACTTTAGTCGATTTTGCTTATAAAGATATGGGATACAAGATACAGAATACATAAAATTGAATTAAATAATATAATACTACCTTATATTATTTAAACTACATACGCGGCTATGAACAAAGATAATAAAAAAGATAAAAAGGAAGAGGAACAAACACAAGACACAGGCAAATACCGAACCAATACCAAAGACCAGTTTTATACATCGCCGCATGTCGCCAAAAAGTGTATAGAAATCCTTATTTCCGTATTGCATGATCCAGAGATGCATCCACAAGTCCTCCCACTTTCTTCCTATCTATGGGTCGAACCATCCGCCGGCAATGGTGCCTTCCTAAATAGCATCCCTGATACATACGACAAAATCGGTATTGATATTGAGCCAGGACCAGAGGCGGATGCAAGCATTTTGAAGCAGGATTTCCTTACATGGGTGCTGCCACCACAGCCCCCGAAAACAAACAAAAAACCGGTTATTATTTTTGGGAATCCGCCTTTCGGTCGTCAGTCGTCTCTTGCGAAGGCTTTCATCGCGCATAGTTGCAAGATTGCGTCCACGTATATCATTGCATTCATTCTTCCCAGGTCTTTTGTAAAACCGAGCATGTCGTGTGCTTTTGAGTCGCATTTTCATTGTATCCATTCTAGTGATGTAGAGCGTAATGCGTTTGTTTTGGGCGGGGGTGGCGGTGGTGACGGGGGTGGCGGTGGTGGCACAACATACGACGTTCCATGTGTCTTACAAATATGGCAAAAAAGGTCGGTGCCGCGCATAGTGCCTGAAAAGATTACCGAAAAAGGCTTTCAATATGTAAAAGGAAAAGACCCTCATGATATAGTGATTCGGCGCGTTGGTGTATATGCGGGGCGGTGTTTTGATGGAGGGGGTGTGGGTGCAGGTGATATAAATAATGCGACAGAATTTAATAAACAGACGCATTATTTTATAAAATTGGATGAGCAGTTTGTTGCGGTGCAACATATTAAAAAAATCGTTGACAAAATAAACGCGCATGTATTCCCGACAAATACCACCGGTCCACGCAGTCTTTCGAAAACGGAAATCAACGATGTTTTGAATGTGGTTTTGAATTTGGTTTTGAATCAGGTTATTGGTGTGTGTGCGATTCATACTCACGCCGAAAACTTATAACCAGCACATGCCGCAAAAAAGGTTTCAATGTCTGCTACCCCTGAACCCGTCACCGACGCAATTGGTGCTTCCGTCACTCCACGAGCATATGCCAAAAATACCGGAATTCCGTTCACCATTTTTTTATGTTTCAGGTAGGCGTATAGGTCGAAACACTCGTCTACGTCTATTTCCAACATGGTAATATGTTGAGGCAAATCGTTGGACTTTTTATATGAATATTCCTTAATTTTTTTGCATGGTCCGCACCAATCTGCAGTAAATTTAAATATGAAAATACCTGGATTATTTTGTAACAATGAGGCGAAGTCGTTTCTCGTCCCTTTGAATTTAAGAATCTTGTAATTATTGTCGATACGCGAAACTATATTTTCCATTTTATATATGGTTTTTATCTTGGATTGTATATACTATTTGCTTATTTTTTTCTAAGTTATTTTTGCGTTGTATGCTTTATTTATTATTATTTTTAAATAATAATAAACTTATAGATATTTTTCATTTAGAAAAGAAATATCACTTATTTAGAAAATGGTAGACATCGAACCTATGCTTACATACGATTATTCACAGATTGGGATTAAAACGATCTATCATTTTTTTACTATTTTTTATATAACATATATTTATCCTATTTACGTGATTCTAAATTATAACGTAAAAACCGAAAAAAATGCGACTAAAGATATTGCAGATTTATTTCTGAATTTGACAAAAACAACTATTTATAAAGTATCCAAGGAAGACTTAAACATGAGTAAAAATATCATGTATATGTCAAACCATTCATCTGTAAGTGACTTTTTTATTGACCCTATAGTAACACACTATAACTCCAAATATATTTCATTAAACAAAATGAGAAAATTATTCCCATTTTTAGGATTAGTAACTATGCTTACAAAATATTGCATTTTCATTTCAGGTGATAAAACTAAAGAACAAGTCATCGCGAACTTGAAAAAAATAGAAGAACTTCGCATCGAAGATACTTGTCGTAATCTTGCTTTATACCCCGAAGGTATGCGTCGCCCCCATCGCCCATATGTGTCTGAACAGCTGAAAAAGGGTTTTATTTACCACTCATTTGAGCATAGTATTCCGATTCAAATTATTCACACGACAAATAAAGACTATGCCATCGACGATGAAAAATTAAAAATCAATAGTAATATGAAACTTTTTACTTACTATAGTCCATTGGTTGACCCATTACAACTTAAAAAGAAATTTGAAAAACGCGAAAAACGTGAATATACAAAAGAAGACTATTATAATGATTTTTATAAAATATGGTCAAAAGTATGGAAACGAATGGACAAATATCGTATCGATATGTATCGCAAACAGGGCATGTCATTTGATGAAGCGATTCAAAAAATAGACGATATCGCTGAAAGCGAACTTAAAAAGAAAAAAATAAGTGTTATCGAAAATAAAATCTGGGGCGAAGATAACGAAATTAGCAAAACATTTGTTTTTATTCGCAATTTTCTATGGGGGCTTATTTATTACGGAATATATAAAGCCATTGGATTCATATTTGAGTTATTTTTCAAGTTTAAAAAATGTAGAAGTGATGCGGGTGCGGATGCGGATGCGGGTGCATATGTGGGTAGTAGCAGCAACGGCAGTAATACATGTTCAAGCGGAATCGCCTCCATGCTTGAGAAACTAATCTGTTTTCAAAAAATGTGTGCCCTGTCTGCCCCGTCTGCCTCGTCTGCATCACCCCCACCTTCTATGACAAATATTATCAACGAAACCATATGTTCACCTGAGTGTTCCCCTAAAAGTAAAGGGGGTTTTCACAATTTCTTCTCACCTTAAATCTCTAACTCGCTATACCCACCCGCTAAAGCTTTGACAATGTATTGGTTGTAAATCCATGCGAACGTTGTTGGGGTATCATTTTAGCAGGCGATACCGCGAATGTTTGTTTGTTTTTTGCTTCGGATACTATACTTTCAAGTATTTCGATATTCAGTGTTGGGAGCTCCGCATGACTTTCCCAGAAATACCGACAATATGCCCATTTAAAATCGTAGTCTTCGTCATATAAATGCCCAAGTCGTTGCAGTAAAACGACATTCGCATTAAAAGGCAATAAATTTAAATTTGCTCTCGGCAGAACATAACATAACTGGACAACATCTTCAATTGCATGTTTCTCTTTTTTTTCCAAGAATGTTGTATTCATATGCGGGATATACTTTACAAGGTCTCTAAACAATGGTGCGTAGTGATACTTATAGCACCATCTCCAATCGATACACCCCGTAGTATAATAATTATATGTCCATTCTAGTCCTTCTAAGTAATTTATCGAAATCTGGCGCTTACGTTCATCTGTTATTTCGATATCAAATAATGATTTATAATATCGATACTCCCAATCGTGTTGAAAAGGATTAATATATTTTTCAACACTGCGTTCTCTCATTGGTAGTGTTAACAGATCATCCATTTTATATATATCCGTTCCAAGAACATCATCGGTTTGTTGTAATGTAGACGTGGATGCTACATTACTTGATTTTGTATTATTTCTCTCGTTTCTCTCGTTTCTCACATGATTCTTACTTTGGCTTTGGCTTTGGCTTTGGCTTTGGTATCCCATTCGTTTCTCTGCCTTGTCGCGTCGCTTATGTTCTTCCATTAGCAACAAATCCTCGCTTTTTGCAATATGCGACACAAAGTCATTAAAATTTTTCCATTGAATCGTATTCGTCGCAGTTTCTGAATCAGACTTTGTAAGAAATTTTGTATTATCGCATCCCAACGTCTCGCGATATACATTTAGCAGTATGTGTATACCGCCTGTTCGTATATTTACTGCCGGAAAATGCGGCAAAAAGTCGTTCCCCAACAAGAAACACAAGAATATATAATCCTTGATACGATTTGTTTGTAATGCTATTGTATTGGGTGTAGTGGATGCAGATGTGCTCTTTTCGCTGACACCACCACCACCAC
>Ga0209550_10003311_pt1 | contig 15368 bp, 10 predicted proteins | sample LauGreSuBDMM15SN_2_FD_187567 | JGI IMG/M metagenome (GOLD analysis project Ga0209550, IMG submission 187567) | Freshwater lake microbial communities from Lake Michigan, USA - Su13.BD.MM15.SN (SPAdes) (version 5) | ecosystem: Environmental > Aquatic > Freshwater > Lake | place: Lake Michigan...
TCCTTGATGCCTATGAGCGTGAAGGGATCACTTTTGCCCGACAAGGCGAGAGTGAGGTGGTGATCTTTGGGCCAAAGGCGCAAAAGCAAGCTAAGGCAGGTCGATTGACTTGAGGTGTTAGTAGAAGATAAGTGTTGAAGTGCGCCAGTCCAGACAGGGCACGGCTATGAGGATTTAAGAGTGCTGCAACGGCACTTTTTTTATTTGGAATTTGAAGTTTCAAAACCTAAAAGTAGAAGGTCTGTGCCAGTTGGAAAATTTGGCATCAAAAAGCATCTAACTACATGATTTAAAACAAGATTTGTAAGCACGAAGTCCAGTCGCTTACTACGAGCAACCTGCAAGCCCCCACTGTGCAGAGCGAATTAGGACTTTCCCTAGTTCGCTCTGTCGAGTGTGGGCTTTTCGCTTAGCTCGCATTCGGTTTCTTTGCAAAGAAATCAAGTTTTAACTTTCTCTAAATCCTAAAAGGAAAAAAATGGCTACTAAAGTACAAACAGCGCAAGGCTTGGGTCTTGCAATCTTCGGCGCGGCAGCTGGCGCTTATTTGAACTACTTGGAGTCTAAGGCTGGCGACGCTAGTGCTTTGGCTACAGAGTTGGCCGGCTACTACAAAAATGAAATGAAGAAAGACCTTACTGTCGCTCAGGTACTTTCTAACATGAATTTGAAGTCTGGCACCACCGCTTACTCGGCTGCTAAAGCAATTCTTGACGTGAACGTTTCTGCTGGTGATACACCGGCTCAGGCTGCTGCTGGCCTGGTGACGTACTTGGACATGTTGACCGATACAGCCAGTGACTTGTTCGCAACAGCAACAGCTTTCAAAGCTCGAATTGAAGTGGCCGTTACGTGGTCCAAAGGTGCAGGTGCAACTGAGAAAGCTGTAACAGCTTTGGTTGCATATCAAGCTGGAATTGATAATCCCGGTCCAGTCGTGCCACCAGTTTCAGAAGCAGTAAAAACAGCGTTGACTTTGGCGGTTGATAAGCTGACGGGTACAAGTGGTAGTGATACATTTACAGGCGTCACTGGCTTGGCCGGTACAAGCACTTTGAATGAAACTGATGTCATCGACGGCGGTGATGGTGCTGACACACTGAGCTTGAATATGATTTCCAGCTTCAGTGGTTTCACAACAGGTTCAATGAAAGCAGTTGAGACCCTGTCACTCACTAATGCTTCTTCGGCCACTCGTACGTTTGACGCGACTGGCGCGACTGGTATCACCACTGTGGACATCGCAGCCAACAAGGTGGGCTTCACTCTGAGCAACCTTGCGGCTGTAGGACAAACAGTCAATTTAAGCGGCGCTGGTGCAGCTGCAACGTTGACAGTTGGATATTTAAGTTCTGACGTTACTAAGGCTACAACTGATGCGTTGAACGTGAATTTGAGTGATGCTGGTGCGAGTTCGGCTGCTCCTTTGGCGATCCGTGCGTTGGGAATTGAAACTCTCAATATTGGTTCTAATGGTGCAACGGCTAACTTTGTAGATGCTACCCTCGGTGGTTCTACAAAAGTTGTAGTCACTGGTGCAAACGCGCTGACTTTTGCTGGCATTGATACAACACTGAAGACTCTTGACGCATCTGCTGCTTCAGGCAAAATTACTGTCGACGTGCGTGGTTCTACAGCCGTGACTAGTGTCGCCACTGGTAGCGCTGATGACACTGTGACCGTGGGTGATATGGGAACTGCTGTGGCCACATTCGCTGGCGGCCTTGGCACTGACTTATTGACATTCCGCGGTACTACCGCTGGCACCTACCAGCCAGTTGTCACTGGTTTCGAATCCGTTGCGTTCCGCTCACTTGGAGCAGCTACCACACTCGTTGACTTCTCAAAGTCCTCTGACATCACCTCTATCCGTTTGACAGACAGCGTTACAACCAGCGGCACTCTCCAAATATCAGGTTTGAGTAATGCGAGCATTGTGGTGAAGCAGTCTGCAGCAGCTACAAATTACGGTTCTGGTGCTTTGAACTACGCAGGTACAGGCTCTTTAACTTACGCAACGGAAGCTGTTACTAGTGGTGCTACAGCTACGACCGGCACTATTACAGCTGCTAAGGCTGACTCAGTAAACTTAACAGTTGCTGCAGGTACAACTGTGGGCGTTCAGTCTTACGCGGTTGCTCAGGATGTAACTCAAACAATCAGCGGTACTTTGGGCGACCTTACTGCTACAAAGGCAGAAAGTGTTACGATCACTTCTGACGGTACTGGTGTTATTGGCGCCGCAGCTATTTCTGCTCCAGCAACATCAGTTGTGACAATCAGCGCAAGTAAATCGGGCACTCTATCTGCTCTCAGTCTCGCTGCCGATCTTGCAAAAACGGTCGCTATATCTGGTTCAGGTGCAGTAGCTTACGCAGCAGCAACTGATTTATCTTCTGTCAATACCCTGACGGTCAGTACTTCAGGCACTTACTCAGATGCTACTGCTTCTGCTATTGGTGATAAGTCAGCATCACTTACATATGACGTAAGTGGCGTTGTTGGCAATGCTACTTTGAACGTGGCAGCCTATACCGGCACTTCTACTGCAGCAGCTGTGGTTGTTAAGGGATCTGCTGTTGGCAACAACACTGTAAGCGTTCTTTCTGGTCATGCAAACGTAAATATTACCGGCGGTATCGGAGTGAATGCGATTACATTGGGAGACTTCGCATCACCTTCAGCAACTGCACCGCAGGTCCTCAAAGTAACTACAAGTGGCATTGCTGATACAGATACATTGACATTTGCGGCTGGTGATAACTTGTCGGGACTTTATGCGACAGTCACTTTAAGTGGTGTTGATGTAATCGCAGGCGGTGCCCTTACTTTGAATGCATCCGCAATTAGCGGTCAGACTTTGAAATTGGATAATGGCGCTTTGACAACATTGAGTGGCACTGCCACTGCCGACACAATCAGTGTCGCCAATATCACCTTGGGTACATCTGCCACCTTAACGGTGAATGGTGGAGCTGGTGCGGACACCATTACTGGAGGCGCTGGAGTAGATACCTTAGCAGGTGACGCTGGTAGTGACAGTCTCTCTGGCGGTGCTGGCAATGACGTCATCAATGGCGGTGCTGACGCTGACACTATCATTGGCGGTGCTGGCGATGACGTAATCAATGGCGGTAACGGCAGCGACACCATTACTCTGACAGATGGTGGAAGGGATACCGTTATCTTTGGTGGTGATGCAATAACTTCTACTACTGCCGCTAATAAAGATACGATCACTGGATTTGCCTTTGGTTCAACTACTGGCGATGTGCTGCAGTTCGGTTCGACATTCCTCGGTGGCGATTACAACTCGGGTGCTCTAACATCGATCTCTAACAACGTAACCAATGGCATGTCAGCCAACGATGGCTCAACTCTGATTGTTGTGGGTGCTCTGACTGGAGCGAGCGGTTCCGCAGCTATTGCAACCTTGGTCGGTGGTACTAGCGGCTTCTCTGTTGCCGGCTCGCAAGATGCGGTGATTGTCGCCGCTGACGGTTCAAACACCTATGTGTGGTACGTCAACGACGCCTTAGATGGAACCGCAACTAATGTATCGTCGACTGATATCGTGTTGATCGGTGTCTTGAGTGGCACGACAGCGACTACTGGCTGGGACGCAAGCAACTTCGAGGCCTCGATCGCTGCTTAAGTAATACAAAGAAGCTGGGGAACACTCGCTGTGTTCTCCAATTGGTATGATTTAACTGCCTGCCTCGCGCAGGCAGTTTTTTTTTGAGCTCTCACTTTGGCCAACAACGACAACAAACTAAGCTGCTGTTTACGTTCTCCGACAAACACTTTGCGGAGCAGATTAAAGCCCTCAATAGGGAATAAGCAAATGCGGTGACCAAAGGCATCTAAAATTAGGTATGCAAAAAATTCCTGAACATTGGTTGCAGTCAGTCAGTGCTGGTGACTATCGCAAGCTAGCCGAACAGACGGCAAGCATTAGCTCGGCAGAACCAGAAAAGAAGTTACTTACTGCCTTGTGGCATGCCCGTGCATGTCGTGCTTTGGGAAAGGGGGCGGACGCGAACTCAGCGTTGCTGGAAGTGGTGCGCGAAGAGTTTTCCGCAAGCACACAGGAAATCGCTACCTTGGCGGAGGAGTTGATACAAGCCGCTTATTATGAGGTGGCCGGAAGACTAGCCGAGTTATTGGAGAGTTCAGGTGCATCGGAGGCAGACTATATCTGGTCGATACTTTGGCGTGAACGAGAGGATTGGCTGAAGTGCGAAGCTGCGCTTGAAAAACTTACACAGCGTGGCGAACCTTGGAAAACCTTAGCGGCGATCCAGGCCGCATGGGCCGCTATGCGTCAGGGGCGGAGCGCACATGCCGTATCGCTGCTGGCGCCGTTGGCGCAGGAAAACCACTTGGGCATCCGCAAACTTTTGGTGCGCCTCGACCTTTCGACCGGCAACTGGGATTCAGCACGTCAGCGCCTTGAATTAGTTGCAAAAGACCAGCCTCTGGACTGGGAGTGGCCTGCCCTACTCGCTGCGGCCTTGATGCCACCCGCGCTTGCTAGGGGAAGCGTTGCAATAAAACAAGACTCTGATGGTATCGGAGCATTATTTCAACTGGCGCTGGCTCGCCAGCCGCGACAGCCTGAGACGCTTTTGAACCGTGCCCGCTGGAGACTAGCGCACGGTGATGTCCAAGGGGCGGAAAACGATTGCAACACGGCTATGGCCCTCAAACCTTGGTTCGACGCACCCGTGCTTCTTTGGGTTGAGCGGGCCGTAGGCGAGCGCAACTACGACGTGGCGCAGGCTATTCTTGAGAAGGCGCGCCGTCATCTGGATACCCCAAAACGGGCTTGTGCTTCGCTTGACCTAATGCGCCTCAAGGGCGCCAAGAAACAAGAAATGATTGCAGCTGCACACCGATTGGCTGATCAATACCCGAGAGATGCCAACGTTTTACGTACCGCTGGCGCTGCGCTGCAGACTGCCAAAAAATTGGATCAAGCGGCAACGAAATACGCGCAGTCGTTGAGCATCGTACCCGAAGATGCGACAACACGTAATAATTTGGCGCTCCTCAACCGTGACCGCGGCGATCTCGATGAAGCGGTCAGCGTCTGGCGTGGCATCACTTCCGGCATGAACGACACAATACGAGTGAACTATGCCCTGACCTTGTTGCAGCGCGGAGACACGATAGCAGCAGAAACATTGTTTGCCGATATCATGCAACGCGAGCCTAAACACGCTGCTTCATTGCGTGGCATGGCGGAAATCTGCTTTGGCGCCGGCGAGGACGATCGCGCCTGGGAGCACGCTTTAGCCTCCTTGCGCATAGATTCCAAAAATCCTCTGGCGTGGCAGACGGCAGCGGGTATTGCGCGGCGACGCGACGGTGAAACGAGCGCCATCGCTTTGCTGATAAAAGGTGAGGGGCTTGCGCGGCCAGTGCTTCCGGTGCGCCAGGAACTTTTTCAGCGTTGGCGCGGGATACTGAAACATACCGAGTTACAGGAAAAAGTGGCCGTCTGGTGCAATGCCGAACCAAGTGAGGTCGATTACTGGCTGATGGCTGCAGATGCGGCGTATGACGTCAATGAGTTTGAGCGTTGTGAGGCAAACCTGCACAGGGCGCAGGAATGTGATTTGGATCGTGGCAGCGAGGCACTGGTGCGGTTCTACCTACGGCGCGATCGGCAGGGCGTGGCGCGGCGCGTGGCAGAGCAATTGGTACGAAGCGATCCGCAGACTGTCAAGAATTGGGGCTTGCTGGCCGAAGTGCTGTACCGGCAGGAACGCTATTTGGAAGCTCATGAAGCAATCGATATCGGGCTGGAAAAAGAACCAACGCGCCTCTCGCTGGTGCGAATGAAAATTGGCTTTTACTTGGCGAAGGAAGAGTTTGATGCGGCCATCGCCATCGCTAGAAAGCTGTACGACGCTAAAGGTGATCTTGAGCATTTGTCATTATTGGTAGGCACCCTGCGGCGCGCGCAGTACCACGTTGAAGCCGTGGAAATGGTTGAGTCAGTGCTGCAAAAAAATCCAGGCGACCGGATGCTGCGCCTGATGCAGTCCAGTGCCCTTCGGCGAGCCGGTCAGCATGATGCGGCTCTGGCCGCACTGGACAGACTTTATGGCGATGAGCCGGAAAACTTTTCGGTTACTCAGAGTTACGCACGTGCCCTGACGGCGGCGAATCGTTTGCCGAAGGCAATTCATGTGCTCAATCAGCTTGCGGAGAAAAGTGGTTATCGCCCCGATTTGACCGTTGCAGTTGCCGAATTAATGATCCGCGAGGGCGCAGGCGAGGCAGCCGGCAAGTTATTGGCTGAGGGCCTGATCCGAAGCCCAGCTCATTTGGCACTATGGCTGCAAAAAGCGCAACTACAAAAGAACTACGACGATATTGCTTCCGAAACTCAAACCTGGAGAGAAGTGCTGGCGCGTTTTCCGGCGCGCCGCTGGGCCAGCTCTGTTTCAAATTTGGTGCGGCTTGGTCTGCTTGAACCCATGCAGGACGCGCTCAACGTGTGGCGCGCTGCCGAGCCAGGTAATCCAGAGCCGTGGTGGGCTGCATTGCGTGTCGCCAAGGAAACGAAAAATTACAGACTGGCCTTACTCAATCTGATGAAAATAGAGGAATTGCGCGGCCCAAGTGCCAATGTTAATGGTGAGCGTGCAGCAATATTTCAGGAACAATGGAAACTCAGTGACGCCATTGCAGAGTTGCGGAAGGCGATCACGTTGCGCCCGGATACACCGGATTTCTACGAGCAATTGCTAAACATTGAGGTCAAGGCCGGTAATTTTGATGAATTCGATGAGCTTATGTCCAAGCTAGAGCATATGCTTGGTGACCAGCGTTATCTGAGGTATGCAAATTTCTTTTTTAATATTAACTGCCACCCGACTTGGAATGCTGCAGAGGTATGGCGGTTTTACCGGGACTGGTATGAGCGTTCGGTCAAGCCGGACTTGCCTACTCCTATAGGACACCAAAATACGTTGGATCCCTCAAGGCGTCTGCGTATTGGTTATGTTTCCCCGGATTTTCGCCGTCATGCTGTTGCTTATTTTTCTGAGCCCTTGCTGATCAAGCACGATCGAGAACAGTTCGAACTCTTTGCTTACGCGCATCTTGAACCTAATCAGGCAGACCAATACACCGAGCGCTACAAATCCTATTTTCATCACTGGACAGAAATCCGGTGCATGAGTGACAATGAATTGGAGCGGCGTATTCGCAACGATGGTATCGACATACTTGTCGATCTGGCAGGGCACACTAGCAACAATCGGCTCAAATTATTCATCCGCAAGCCGGCCCCCGTGCAAGCCAGTTGGATCTGGGGCGCCGGACAAACCACGGGGTTGCCGCAGGTTGACTATTTCTTGACAGATACAGCTTCGGTTCCGCCCGAGCACGATGCCTATATGGCAGAAAAAGTCGCACGAATATCACGCCCCGGCTTGCCTTTCAAGCCGGCGCATGACGCTCTGGAACCGACGGCGTTACCATGTCTGAGCAATGGCTTCATTACCTTCGGCATGCTGGCGCGTCCCTTGCGCACCAATCGAAAGACGGTGGCTTTGTGGGCAAAAATTCTCCATCGCGTACCGAAATCCATCTTGCGTTTCGACCATGTTCCTTATGCTGAAGCCGATGTGCAACAGCGCCTGATTGGCTACTTTGCTGAACATTGCATTACCGAAGACCGTTTGCAGTTCAAGAATACTCGCCCACACTGGCAGGTATATCAGGAAATTGATCTGCAGCTCGACCCCTTTCCGGCAGGATCGGGTACCACGGCCTCAGAAGGCCTGTATATGGAGCGCCTGGTCGTCACCTTGAAATCTCGGCCGCCGATGGGCCTGATTGCCCACGGTCAGATTGAAGCAATGGGGCTTGACAAGCTCTGTACTGCTGACACGGAAGATGATTATGTTGCGAAAGCCGTGGCCTTAGTGGACGATTTCCATCGGTTGGCCGAGTTGTCCACAGGTCTGCGCGAGAAAGTGAAAAACTCTTGGCTAATGGATTACGTTGGCTATGGCCGTGAAGTGGCGGTGATATATCGGCAGATGTGGCGTGATTGGTGTGCAAAACAGGCAGGAGACAGTGCATGATGTCTTTGTTTTTATTGACCATACCCACCCGTAACCGAGCGGAGTACCTTGCCGCCGGTGTAGGCTTTTTTCTTGCAATGCCGCGAGAGGATGTTGAACTGATCGTCTGCGATGCCTCTGACTGCATCCGTTCAAAACCTGACCCAGCATTTTGGTCAGAAATTTGGCTTTGTCGCGCTGCATCTAAACATCCGGCCTTCCGAGCCTTATGCTGGCTTGGCCGGAGATCAACTAGTTATACCCAATTCGGTGTTTGGGGGCGACATCTGGCGCTTCTCAGAGGTGGCCGTCGGACTGGTTCGCCCCGTCAGCCAATTCTTTACCATGGCATCAAACAGAAAGTCGAACTATGAAAGCAGTCATCCTTGCCGGAGGCCTTGGTACCCGCATTTCCGAAGAAACTCACCTGAAACCTAAGCCGATTATCGAAATCGGAGGTAAGCCGATTCTTTGGCACATCATGAAAAGCTATTCCGCTTATGGCGTGAACGAATTCGTGATCTGCTGTGGCTACAAGGGTTACCTCATCAAGGAGTATTTCGCTAACTATTTTTTGCATATGTCGGACGTGACCTTCGACATGGTGAATAACCGAATGGAAGTGCATGAGCAAAAGGCCGAGCATTGGCGCGTGACCCTGGTCGATACCGGCGAAGACACGATGACCGGTGGGCGATTGCTGCGGGTCAAGGAGTACCTTAAGGACGAGGAAGCCTTCTGCTTTACCTATGGTGATGGCCTGTCCGATGTGGATATCTCCGCATCGATTGCCTTTCATAAGGCGCATGGCAAGCTGGCAACGGTCACTGCCGTGTTGCCGCCAGGCCGCTTCGGCGCACTGGCCCGTGAAGGTGATGCCGTATGCGGCTTCATCGAGAAACCGCGTGGTGACGGAGGCTGGATCAATGGCGGCTTCTTTGTCCTCTCGCCCAAGGTTATCAACTACATCGCGGCGGACTCCACCAGCTGGGAGCTCGAGCCCATGGCTCAGCTCGCCGCTGAAAACCAGCTGCACGCCTTCGAGCACAACGGCTTTTGGCAGCCGATGGATACTCTGCGCGAAAAGAATCTGCTTGAAGACCTTTGGGCCTCCGGCAAAGCACCCTGGAAGAAGTGGTAATGATGATAGGTGATTTCTGGCGCCGCAAGCGAGTTCTCGTCACCGGCCATACGGGTTTCAAGGGGGCCTGGTTGGCACTCTGGCTGCAGCGCCAGGGGGCTCACGTCTGTGGGGTTGCCCTGCCACCGTTGGCTAAACCTAATTTGTTTGAATTAGCCCGAGTGGCTGATGGTATCGAAACTCACTACTGCGACATACGAGATGCCCAAAGCTTATCTACTTTGGTACGCAGCATCAGGCCAGAGATTGTTCTGCATCTAGCGGCCCAGCCTTTGGTTCGCGCTAGTTACCTTGACCCTGTTTCGACTTTTGCCACCAACATCATGGGCACAATACATCTGTTGGATGCTCTGAGAGATTTAGATTCTGTACGTGTGGCAATCATGGTGACCACTGACAAGGTTTACCGCAACCTTGAGCAGCCCTACCCATATCGCGAAGAGGATGCCTTGGGTGGACACGATCCCTACAGCGCAAGCAAGGCGGCATGCGAACTGGTAATTGCTAGCTATCGTGATGCTTTCCTTAAAAATCAAGGCGTAGGAGTAGCCTCTGCACGAGCAGGTAATGTGATTGGTGGCGGCGACTGGTCGCACGATCGGCTAATCCCCGATGCAATTCGGGCATGGCAGTCCAAGGAAACTCTAGAGATTCGCCGACCCCTATCGATTCGACCCTGGCAACATGTGCTGGAACCTTTGCACGGCTACTTGAGCTTGGCAGAAAAACTCTGGCACAGTGCTCATCTTGCTGGTGCTTACAACTTTGGCCCTCTGACACACGAGACTGCAACAGTTCGTGAAGTTGTGGAGCGTGCTAGTAAAGCCTATGGTAACGGCGCTTTTCGCTTCAACAATGACAACTCTGGGCCTCATGAGGCGGGCTTGCTTGCGCTGGAAACAACTAAGGCCCGAATGACACTAGGCGTGAATCCCAAGTGGGACCTGGCTACAACCGTTTTACGCACTATGGCTTGGTACAAGGCTAACTATTTAGGTGCCGACGCACGAGCGCTTTGCTTAGCAGAAATTGATCAGTACGAGTCAATCGAAGTTTGTAAGGGTCATCTATGAGCCGACTTAGTATTCAAGAGTTGCCTTTGGCTGGTCTTATGCGCGTTGAGAGACAGAAAATGGGAGATAGCCGTGGCTTTTTGTCACGTATTTTCTGCGCTGAAGAACTTGAGTCCTCAGGTTGGACAAAGCCAATTGCCCAAATTAACTACACCTACACTGCAAGGAAAGGCACGGTGCGGGGAATGCATTTTCAACGTCCTCCACACGCCGAAATGAAACTTGTGTCCTGCTTGCGTGGTGAAGTGTGGGATGTTGTTGTTGATCTGCGCGTAGGCTCTCCTACTTTTTTGCGTTGGCACGCAGAGCGCCTTTCGACTGAAAACTGTAAAGCGATTCTGATCCCGGAAGGTTTTGCCCACGGTTTTCAAACACTGACTGATGATGTCGAACTGCTCTACTGTCATTCAAATGCCTATGTAGCCTGGGCTGAGGGTGGCTTAAACCCCTGCGACCCAACCCTAGGCATAGCCTGGCAATTACCAATTACCGAAATGTCCACGCGTGATGCAGGACACGCCATCATCGGCGCTGACTTCAAAGGGGTACAAATTTGAAATGCCGTCACTGCGAAAAGGACTTGCGTCTGCCATTCCTTGATTTGGGCAATGCCCCACCCTCCAACGCGTATCTGTCTGAGCAGGCTATGCGAGCTCCAGAGAAGTGGTTTCCCTTGCGTATTCTGGTTTGTGAACAATGTTGGTTGGTTCAGACAGAGGACTACGCTGGGCGGGAGGAGCTCTTCACAGATGATTATGCCTACTTCAGCTCGTTTTCGACAACTTGGTTAGACCACTCAAAGAACTATGTGGAGCAAATGACCAAGCGCTTTAGTTTGAATTCGTCGAGCTGTGTCGTTGAAGTTGCTGCCAACGATGGCTATCTTTTACAGTATTTCCAACAAGCAAGGATTCCTTGCTATGGCATTGAGCCCACCACTAGCACCGCCATTGCTGCTCGCAGCAAGGGTATCGAAATTGTTGAACGCTTCTTCGGATTGGTACTCGCCAAAGAATTGGTCCAACTTGGCAGACAAGCTGACTTGATGGTGGCCAACAATGTATTGGCACATGTTCCAGAAATAAATGACTTTGTTTCGAGCTTCACCAGCTTGCTTAAACCCCATGGCATCGCCACGTTTGAGTTTCCACACCTAATGCGTATGGTGCAGGAAAACCAGTTTGACACGGCCTACCATGAACACTATTCGTACTTGTCGCTGACTGCCGTTCAACGCTTTTTTACTTTTAACGGGCTTACTATATTCGACGTTGAGGAGCTGCCTACCCATGGGGGAAGCTTACGCGTGTTTGCACAGCGCAGTGATACCGGAACCCAAGCGCAAAATCCTTCGGTAGCGACCATGTTGAATATGGAAACTACGTCAGGCATGACCACTCCGGCGTTTTACCGTGAGTTACAGCACAGGGCCGAGAAGGTCAAGGATGATCTGTTGCAGTTTCTAATCGAGACCAAACGAAAGGGACTGAAAGTGGGAGCCTACGGTGCGGCTGCAAAGGGCAACACTCTTCTAAATTTTGCTGGTATTCGGCCTGACTTGCTTTCCTATGTGGTCGATAGAAATCCGGCTAAGCGTGGCAAATGCATGCCGGGTAGTCGTATAGCAATTGTGGATGAAGCACACTTGAAGTCTCACCGACCCGACTTTATTCTAATTTTGCCTTGGAACCTCAAGGAAGAAGTAATGAGTCAGCTTGCTTATATTCGGGAGTGGGGAGGACAATTCGTCACGGCCGTACCAGCTCTTGAAGTCTTGAAGGCCAAGTGCCTATGAGAGTTTTACTTACCGGTGCCAACGGCTTCATCGGCAGTTATGTTCTAAAGGCCTTGCAAAATCATGGACTCGAAGCGGTTGCAATCGGCCGTACAAAACCTTCGTCATCTGTAACATTTATCCAAGCGGATTTGTTAAACGTCAGCGATTTCACGCCGCTTCTAAAACAAGCGAGGGCTACACATTTGCTTCACCTAGCATGGTACGCAGAGCACGGTAAATACTGGGCTTCACACTTGAATCTTAGATGGCTAGAGGCGACGACGCGATTGGTGGAGGAATTTTGTAACTCCGGTGGCCGTCATATTATTCTTGCCGGCAGCTGCGCAGAGTACGATTGGACCCACGGCTATTGCCGAGAAGATAGCACTCCTCTGAATCCTGCCACTTTATACGGAACCGCAAAAGATGCCGCTCGTCGACTGGCCATGGCAGCGAGTGCCCAGTATCAAGTTCCTTGTGCCTGGGGACGGATTTTTTTGCCATATGGTTCCGGTGAATCGACCAGCCGCCTTATTCCTTCACTGATTGAAGTTTTACAAAATGTACGGGACCCATTTGGGGTTAATGCCAATGCTTATCGTGACTTTCTGCATGTCTCGGATGTAGCAGAAGGCTTTGTAAGACTGCTAACTGAGGCGGCGAGTGGCAACTACAACGTGTGCTCGGGAGAGCCGACGCGTATCTCAGAGGTCGTGAAGACGCTTGCTTCCTTGCTGGGCGCCGATCCGGAGCCAGTGTTGTCATTAACCACGGAACGTCCAGGTGAGCCTCATTTGCTCGTGGGCGAGAGCCTAAAACTCAAGGCGCTAGGTTGGCAACCTATCCTTACTTTAGAGCAAGGTCTTGAGCGTAGCCTTGAGGGGTTTAGAAATTGATGAAGCATCTCTGCCCAGTGTGCAAGAGCACTAAACTAATTCCATTTTTAAAGCGCCTTCAAGTCCCGGTCCATCAGAACTTGGTTGTGAACAGCCAGGAGTCAGCCCGCATGGTCACGCGCGGAGAACTTGATTTGGTTGTTTGTGAGGAATGTGGATTTGTCTTAAATTGGTCCTTCGATTTGTCGCTACTAAGTTATGGGGAGGACTATGACAACAATCAGTCGTGCTCTGCCTACTTTGACGCCTACTTGGATGGTCTAGTGCATGATATGGTGGAGCGGCAGGGCGTTCGCAACTGCACAATTGTAGAGGTAGGCTGCGGTAAGGGGCATTTTCTTAATAAGTTAGTCAACTACCCGGGAGCTAACAACACAGGTTTTGGATTTGATCCCAGTTATGTGGGACCGTTGACCGACTTGGGCGGCAGGCTTCAGTTTCGTAATACATACTACGATCACAATTGCACGGATATTGCGGCAGACGTGGTTGTCTGCCGACATGTCATAGAGCACGTGCCTGAACCATTGGAAGTTTTGAGCTCTGTGCGTTCCGCTTTAGCTTCTTCGCCAAAGGCAAGAGTTTTTTTCGAGACGCCGTGTGTCGAGTGGGTTTTGCGTCACCGGGTTTTATGGGATTTATTCTACGAACATTGCTCGCTGTTTTCTAAAGAGTCCCTTGGTCTTGCCTTTCGGCGCTCTGGCTTTGCATTGGAGCGCATTGAGCATGTTTTTGGCGGACAGTACCTTTGGCTGGAAGCTAGTCTTTCGCATGTTTATGAAGATTTACCGATGGCACAGAATACTAAGCAACTTGCAATTGCTTATGCTGCCGGTGAACAGAAGGTAAAAGAGGCTTGGCTGGAGCGCTTGCGTGATCTGGGGCAGAGCGGAAAAGTGGCCTTGTGGGGGGCAGGGGCAAAAGGGGCTACCTTTGCGAATCTTGTTGATCCCAACTGCACACTAATCGATTGTTTGGTGGATCTTAATCCAAACAAGCAGGGACGCTTCATTCCCGGTACAGGTCATCCGATTGTTCAGCCTACCGATTTGCCTGCTCGTCAAGTGAAAAACGCTATCCTTATGAATCCTAACTATCGACTAGAAAACTTACAGCTGCTAGACAAAGCTGGCATTGAACTGAATTTAATTGATTGGAGTGAATAATGAAATTAATTCTTGACACTGAAGCCAAGACCTTGACGATGGATGAGGCTGGTCAAACCAAGGTGCTTGACCTTTATTCAAAAGATGCTTTCGAGGTTATATCACGTGAATGGGTGCGCGTGGGCTGGAACCAAAAGTACCAGTACACCTTCAGCTGGATGGGACGGCCGGTCATCCAGTTGCCTGAAGACATGATCCGTATGCAGGAGGCTATTTACCAGATCAAGCCGGATGTGATCATAGAAACTGGTGTTGCGCATGGCGGCTCACTTATTTTTTACGCTAGTCTTTGTAAAGCGATGGACAAGGGGCGTGTGATCGGCATCGATATCGAAATTCGACCACAAAATCGTGCCGCTATTGAGGCGCATCCCTTGGGTGACTACATTACGCTTATCGAAGGCAGCTCAACAGCGCCGGAAATCGTTTTGGCAGTTAAGTCCTTGGTGCGGTCCAATGAGACCGTGCTAGTCATACTCGACTCGAACCACACCTATTCACATGTTGCGGATGAGTTGGAGGCTTATGCAGACTTGGTTACACCGGGCTCTTACATCGTGGCTACCGACGGCATCATGTTTGACTTGGCCGACGTTCCACGTGGGCAACCAAATTGGACAACTGACAACCCAACATGGGCTGCACGTGACTTTGAATCTAAACATCCTGATTTCAAGATTGAACAGCCTGCGTGGCCTTTCAATGAAAGTGACCTCGATCGAAACATTACTCACTGGCCAGATGCTTGGTTGAAGCGAGTTACCACGTGATTGAATTAAAATTTACCCTATACACCCACCCAAGACGCAAGCTGCATCAAATTTGGCCAGGGCAAATGCTTTATGAATTGAAGGCAATTACAAAACCGAGATTTTTCAAATTTGTCAATTAAGCGCTTTGACCATGAACTCTTTGTTTCTGACTGAAACCAATTCAACCAATTTTTCAGGAGTTCCCCATGTCTGACTGGACCGCTGGCTACGTGGCCGACATTGGCTACACGTTTGGCTACTACACAGAGCTCAACCCCGTTCGCGTCAAGCTGGCGTTCCTGCACGCAGGGCTTGTTCCACCCGAGATGGGAGCCGCCTGTGAACTCGGCTTTGGCCAAGGCATGAGCGCCAACTTGCACGCAGCCGCTTCTGTGGTGCAGTGGCACGGCACAGACTTCAACCCCTCCCAAGCAGCCTTTGCAAGAGAATTAGCCAACGCTGCTGGCTGCGGCGCTCAG
>Ga0209550_10003312_pt1 | contig 15362 bp, 14 predicted proteins | sample LauGreSuBDMM15SN_2_FD_187567 | JGI IMG/M metagenome (GOLD analysis project Ga0209550, IMG submission 187567) | Freshwater lake microbial communities from Lake Michigan, USA - Su13.BD.MM15.SN (SPAdes) (version 5) | ecosystem: Environmental > Aquatic > Freshwater > Lake | place: Lake Michigan...
CGAATTCCGTCCCATAAATTCAAAATATCATCTAGCGTAATTGGTTCATCTTCTAACAATAACTTTGGGAATTCGCATACTTTTTCTGTAGCTTTCTCTGTAGCAACTATTGTTTCTAATAAATCTCCAACATTTACCTTTGAATTATTAGATAAGTCTTCAAAATCTAATTTTTTTCCAAAACCAGTTATACTTTTATTTTTTTGTTTTTCACGGTCTAAAACTATATCGCCAACACAATCTATGTCTTCAAATACAATTATTTTGTTATCAAAACCTATGCTGCCTTTTTTATTATCTGGGTTATAACGGTCTTCAAAAAATATACTATCCAATTGCTTCTTTGTTTTGATGAGTTTAAGTGAAATAACAACCACATGACGATTTGTATAATTTGATATAGCTTTTATTAATGATGTTTTGCCTGTTCCAGGAGGCCCGTGCATACCAATGCCAATTGAATATGGAATTCCTTTTTTGAAATACCATTCTTTATTGTGTAAAAAGAAATTTATTTTATTTATTACATTTACTTTATCTTTGAAAAAAATATTACTGAATTGTCGTGTACTTGAAAATATGTTTTCGTCCCAAATTTCATATTTATTGTCTTCATATTTTGCTTTATTTAAAGTATAAATAAATTTTTTGTTATGCCGTATATCATCAATTGTTGATAAATATTTGTTGGTTATATTTTCAACAAATTCTTTTATTGTGTATAAATCACTTTTATAAGAAAACAATTGAATAGTAATTTTTTCAAGTTTACTTATAGTTTTGTTATTTTTATTTTTTGAATTTTTATCTTCATCTTTATCTTCATTTGTTATTATGGTATGCGCATATATTTGATGTTGTTTTGATAATAGAAATTTGCTATTTTGTATTACCATATAAATACCAGTATCTCTTTTATTATTTTTTGAATAGTTTTCGAATGAATATTCTTTGATATGTTTGATACTTTCATTATCTTCTATTGTCTCAATTATATGAAACCATAAAGCTTTAAATCTATCACTAAATGAATTTGTTTGATTTAAATTATTATCATAATAGGTTGTAGTTAAACCTATTTTTCCTTCATATTCAATTATAGCTTTCTTATAAAACCAATCAATGAAATCATAATCTGTTGATTTCATCACTTCTATAAAATAATTGAAATTATCGTTTATAAATTTGGTTAAATAAGAAATGAACGTAATAATGATAGTGGTAATTAATGTATCATACATAGTATTGCCAGTTTTAAATTTATCAAAAATAATCATATTAAGAATATTACCATACATTAATTTTAATTGTGTATCTATATTACCAAAACTTATCATATTTTATAATCGGTTATAAAATATCATAAAAATGTGTTTAATACATTATAATAAATATTATATTTTTCCCTCTATAAATGTAGAGAATTTTTTTATATTTTCAGTATATTCAATACCATTAATGGCGTTTCCCAACATAGTATCAAATCCTTTTAATTCACTTAATTTCAATTTCGGTTTTATCAAATTATATTTTGGCGGTATATTGGGTTCAATTTCGTGTGGCGTTCTAATAAAATAAAAATCGTTTGTAATATAATTATCTAATCCACCCATTAGTAACCAATTTACACCAGAAACCATATGTTTGAACGGATTAGTAGAGAACAAAATAATCGGTAAATTATATTCATTCGCAAATATCCAAATATCCAAATCGGTCAAATAATAACTTTCACTCATTATAACGGTTTCAAATGTAACAACTTTCGATTTAATATTCTTTATAATGTCTCGTTTTCCTTGTTTATACAAAATGTCTTCTATTTTAACTTTATATTTATCATTATCAATATATTTTTTATAAACATTCCATAAAGTTCGTTTTAAATCTTCTACTGATAATAATTTCTTCGTTTTTTCTTGTAAAATATAGATTAAAACATAAAAACTACAACGATTAGAATTAGTAAACATAATTTCTTTACAATTTTTTGGAAATACGTTTTTCCAAAAACCATCTGCACGACCAATAACATCACGCGTTCCACTAATACATTGTACACCCAAATCATCTATAATGCCTTCCTCATTTTGTTTTTCAATACCTTGCTCTTCCAATGAAACAATATTATCATACCGCTTACTAACAGATGGTTTTGCCAATTCAAATGTAATATTATTCAAATACTCACTTTGTTGAAAAGGAACAAGATTTTCAAAATATTCATTGGTTAATAAAGATTGTAAAATAATAAATTCATCTTTATTTATTTTGTATTCATTATTACCCAGATTGAGATAAGTTTTAGGTTGGAACATAAACAATTTAATACGGTTATATCTCAGTAACTCATCAGCCAATCTACCAAAATAAACGTTTTTATTATCGAAATTACTCAACAAATGGTTTCTTGGTAATATTAATTTACAACTATCATCGTCTTGAATAAGACAATACTTTTTATTCTCACAATTTGTAGTACAAGTGGATACTTCATCTAATATATTCAATACATCATGACCTATTTCGGTAAAAACAATATTTCCTCTGGACATTTTTCGTAAAAAGTATTCTATTTTATTTAATCTTAATAAATAATAATCATTTGGGTTATTAATAATAGACAGTATTTTTTCACGAATATCTTTATTGTTGTTTTCATTTAATAAAGTGCGAATAGTAGTTCTAAAAGCATTATAGAATTGACTTTCTAAAAATATTTTTTTAGTAACATCGATGCGTTCATTGTCCATTTCTTTTGTATGAGTAATAACATTATCTGCAACTAAATAATCGGAACTATTAATAATAACTAACCCATCGTCCTGAATATTTTCTTGCGGCGGTTCCACTTTAATGAATTGATTTGTTTCTGTTAATATACCAATAATTAAATTATCTTCTATTATTTTCATCATTGGTTTACTTAATATTTGTTTATCACTAATTACATTTAAATTTAATAACTCATCTCGGGTGGTTCTATAATCATTCCAAATATCATCATCCATAAATTGTATAGCTATATCTTCTAATACAGCCGAAGGAAAACAAGGGACAAATACATTGGTTCCATTTTCAGCGCCATTATTTACAAGTAAGCCAATAATTTTACCTTGATAATTCATTACTTGTGAAAATATATTATAATTGACATTTTTTAATAAAGAAAATAACTTGAAAGCTAAAACATTTCGTTTGAATTTATAAACATTCGGCATACTTGATTTTGGATAACAACTATTCGTCAAATTATTTTGTATAATTTTTAATATTTTTTTAATATTTTTTATAACCGCGTTACTATCTTTACGTGCTTCGTGGAATAATTTTGTAACATTTACAACTTTGTTATTAATTTCGTATAAATAAATTGGTTCAAATACATCATTACGTTTTAAAATAAAAACGGTATTTTTTCGCGGGTCGTACATCTTAGAGGAATAAGGGTTGGTAGGGCATATGATTTCCATATTATCAGTAATATCATTATTTACAATATTTATAATAACCAAATTCAATCCATTATCAAATAGATTACTATTATTATTTGTAACAAAATCCCATAAATAATTATAATCGATTATAGATGCATCATCATTCAAAAAATGGATGAAATTATTAAATGCCAATACAGTATCTTCTAAGAAATCCACTTGATTTTCGTTATTAAAATCTATATTTCTATAGAATTCAGTATTGCTATGTTTTTCTATTTCAACTTGGTCTAACGTGGTTTTCTTTTTCGATTTAAAAATAGATGGAAGAGAACCATTATTATATTTAATAAACATATCCAATGTTATTGAATTTGATATTATTTTTATCATTTCGTTTATTTTTGGAACAGTTATTTGTTTTGAAGACGATTTTGAATTTACATATTCACCATAGATATCAGCGATACAACCAATAAAAGATTTAAATTTATTTTGTTCAATACCATATCGTAATAATATCGGCGTCTTATCTTTTATTAAAGCAGTATTATTTTTGGTAACAGCTTTGTTGTGGTCAATATTAAAAAATGTTTCAATGGATGGTGGTAAAAAACCAAATCGTTGTTGTGGAATGATAACACGTTCAACGCCAATAATATAATTTGTATTTTGTATTTCAGTTTCAGTGCCGATATTTTTTGTGACATTTGGATTTAAACATTGTTCTCTACGTTTTTTACGAGAAGGATTATCCCAATTATTATAACAACACGGTAAACAGAAATCATCTGGATGAGAACCGGATGGTTTAAAACCAGGATAATGTTGGACATAATCACCTTTTTCATTAGTATGATATTTCGGATCAGTAAATTCATAGACATAATGGCCGGGTTTGATTGGTTTATTATCCGAATCAGCAGCCATCACTTTTCCACATTTTCCTGCTTTTACATCTTCTTCACTAATACTTGTATTTGTTTTTAAACACCAATATCTTGGACAAATATAATAAAATGGTTTTTCCGCATCACTTCCATATTTTATTGATTTACCATACGAACCTGGGTGTTCTTTATCTATTTTTTCTTTTTCTTCTTCTGTTAAAATTACTGGTTGCAAATTGGTATTAGTTTGACATATTCTTGAATATGAAGTGAAGCCATCCTTTTCTTCGATATTAAATAATTTTGGTTCCAATGTTTTCATTTTCTTTAAAAAATATTCTTTCTTTTTAAATATTTTACCATCCAAATCCGAATCAGTCAATAGTTCACCGCCTTTACTTATACTGCGACTATTTTCAACAGAAGCGTCGTCGTCATCGTCGTCAGAAAATATCATTCCTTCTTCTTCTTGTTCTTCTTCATTGACAACATTTTCATTATTATTTACTTTGGCTAACATTTCATCGGTAATTTCAGCGTTTACTATTGGTTCTTCATCTTCTTCATCATCGTCAAATATCATTCCTTGTTCATCTTCTTCATCCAAATCATCTTGAATATCCAAATCGCGTGTTATGTCTCTTATCTCAGCTTCTTCTTCAGTATCAAATAACGGTAAACCAACTTTTTTTGTAAACGTAATCGGTTGCATCCTAACCTCTTTTGGCACAATGACTGTATTTAATTTCTGTTCTACTTGTTCGTATACTTTCAAACAAACTTTTTTTACATATTTCAAATCAAAATCGATTGTATCTGGTTGTAAAAATAATCTCAAGTAACTATCCAAATAAATATTTATATGTTTAATATATTGAATAGAAGATATTTTATTAATTTCAATTATAAATTTACGCTCAAATGGTTTATACCGAAACATAGTATGAAATCCGGGCGTTTCAGCAATATCAGTTTCTTTATTTACAAAACGGCCTTGAATTCTGGTAAAATCATTCAAAAATTTCGCAATCTTTATCAATGCTTCATCTTCTGTTATTTTAAAATTATCCATAAGGTTCAATACAATAGCTCGTTCATTACCGGTTTTTTCATAAATATCGCGTATCATAGATGAAATTTCATCCATTTCTTGGAAATTCTCCACAAGTTTATAGGTTAAATCCGTTCCATCGGAAATATTTTCAAATGAAGGAATATTGAATATACTGGTTAAACAATTTTTATAATCTATTAAATTGATTTTTTTATCACCAGTATTGATGGAATACATCAATTTCAAATCAACAAATTCTATATTGGGCATATTCAAGTTAATAAATTTATGAATTTTATAACCATTTTGTTCTAATATATCGTTCAAATGGTCAATAATCGGGTTTAATATGGAATTGATAATATCATTTAATTCTTGATGTTCAATTGATTTATTCATATCACTTTTAATATGGATGTTTCCATTATATTCAAAATCAATATGGTATTCTTCATCATCCTTTTTAATATAAAATGAAATTTGTTTTGATTTTCCTGTTTGTTTTGATAAATTCATAACAGTAGACTTTGATAAAAAAGGGATTTTTTTACCAGTTTTGGATATTTTTGTTGAATATAATCTATACAAGTTCTCGTGGCGAACACCAGGGTTGTATTTAATATAAGGCATATCAGCGTTTACGTGAATATTTTTAAAAATGGCTTCTAATGGAAAAATAGTTTTGATTTCCGGATGCAAAACCATATGAAATGATTGGATCCCTTTATTAATATAAACCAGTTCGTTTGTTTTACTATAAAATATTTTATAAAAAACATCAATAGTTTCAAATTTTTTTAATTGTTGTAAAATATTCAAATCATCATTGCGTTTTAATAAATCGCGTTTGTTTTCGTTCAAATCTTGTTTATTCATAATAGAATTATTATTCAATAAGGGAAAATAATTCTTTGTAATATAACTTTCTTTAATTGAATTTTCGATAGCAAAATCGCAGACATCACTTGCATTACATAGATAAATCGTTTTATTAACAAATTCGCCATAATTAAATAAAAGCGAATATTCAAATGAAACCAGTGGGTTCTCGTTATTGTTTTCGAATACATTACTGGATAAACCTATAATATCGTAGGGGTTTGCAGCAAAAAGATAATTTTTATTACGAATAAATCGTTGTCCTATGGATGTTTTTATTCTATGTTCTCTATCTTCAATATTTAGTTTTATTAAATCATCGTAATCATAATTATCTTTAGTGGGAATTTCATTTATTATACTATTATCAATATCCAAATTGATAAACAATTGGTTCAACATATCTTGTGTAAATTTTATTTCATTGTCTTTTGTTATTTCATTATAAAAATTTAATAAATTGATTTTTTCTTTTATAATCGAGAACATATACATTTCATAGTATGACATAGTATGTGTTCCCAAATCATTTATAATTTTCGTCTTCGCATTAATAATACTATCATCGTAATGGAGTAATTGTTTTGAATAAATAATTTGTGGATTATCATTATGAATATCATTCAATTCATTATCGCTAAATAATTCACTGTTTTTAATATTTGGCTTTTCGTTACCAGAAAACACAATGATTTTTTTTATTTTCGAATTACTATCTAATAGAAAAACCTTAAATATTTCATCCAATGGTATATTTATTTTAGGATTTTCCATTCTTATATACAATATGTTATAAATTTTGTATCTTTTTGTATCTATTTATAATATATATTTACTGTAAGACAAAATGAAAAAAGCGTTATTAATTGGTATTAATTATTACTCCAGTCCAAGTGTTCGATTAAATGGTTGTATAGATGATGTCAATAATATTCGCAGTGTATTAATCGACGCATATGATTATGATTTAGCAAATATAGTTACATTAAGAGATGATGAGTTGCGTTCTCAATATCAACCAACCCGCGATAATATAATAAACAATTTAAGGCAATTGGTTTCACAGACATCACAATTAGAAGAAATATGGATACATTATAGTGGTCACGGTTCTCAAATACAAGACCAAAATGGTGATGAAAAAAGTGGTATGGACAGTTTTTTAGTTCCGTCTGATTATGAACAACGCGGTTTTATTATAGACGACGAATTACTAAATATAGTAAAAAATATTAAATGTCGCGCGATTTTAGCGTTTGATAGTTGTCATAGTGGTACAATTTGTGATTTGCCGTGGTCGTTTGAATATAAAAATGCCAGTGGATTTTCAATAATCAAGAATAACAATGTAGTCATACAAAATCCAAATATTTATATGTTTAGTGGTTGCAAAGACAATCAAACTAGTGTTGATGCATACAGTAATGAAGGTCAAGACTACATGGGTGCTTTTACGAATGCGCTTATTAATGCGTTACGGATGAACCGTCATAATGTAAATTGTATGTTGTTGTATCGTGATATCTGTAATTATCTAAAGACAAATGGATTTGAACAATTACCAATATTTTCGTCGTCAAACTCGTATCCCAATTATAAATTTGTAAGAGCAACTCAGACAACAAATGCGGGATTATTAACAAAACAAATCGCCACAAATGCGAACATATCAATCCGCAGCGTTATGCGTTCTATAATTAACGGATAGAAACGAACTTACACATTTATATGATATAGAAAATTATCATACAAATTACGAAATAAAAATCCACGATATATATAATTTATCCAAGTGGTTTCGCGTTTTTACCATATCTCCATTATATGCGGTGTGTACATCTTTAACATGAATAAATCGAGCAAAAAATCCAAAAAACATTATTAGAATAAGAGCAATGACCAATGTTGTATTTATTTGATTTGTAAGAATTTTATTGAAAAAAATATAGCTTACCATATTACAAAATAACGCATAAATAATTGTATGAAATAATGTAGAAAACAACAATGGCACGAAAATAGTAGGTAGAAATAATTCATAGTATTTCAATTTTGCATTAGTAGTGTCTAAATATAATTTTGTAAACATATTATATAATGATTTTAGATAATTATTTGAGGTATGATACAAAAGTAATAATAGCAGTAATTTGTAGTGGATTGTGGATTTATTTTAGAACAAATGATTGTTATAATATGATACCAAGAGGCCATTTATTTCCAATTATATTTGTTATGACTTGGACATATTTGAATTATTATGAACCGCTTTTTTTACCTATCGGGTTGCTTATTCTTATATTGTATTCGCAAATACAAATTGATAAATGTAAAAATAGTAAAAATAAAATAATAAAAATAATATAATATTATAATATTATAATAATATAATATTATAAAAATGAAACAACGTTGTTGCGATAATCCAAATCCATGCAGTTTAACTGCAGCAACGAATGCGTGTAATAAAAATAAAATAAATACTACATTTTCATTATTCGATTGGTTATTTATTATAATGGAATCTATATTTAACAACCACGTAAATAATAGCGGAGATAATATGGTAGAAAACCTACCTCTCGAACGATAAAAATATACATATAATATATAATGGCGAATACTTCGTTATATAATACTTTATTTAGCAACATACCATTGGTTATGAAAGGCGGTTCATCAAAACCATTAGATATATTGGCGTTATTGAATATGAAAAAAGAGTTATTCATAATGATTTTTTTGAATTTAATAATTCAAGTTACAATTACATTTTATATTATGATGAATTTTAATTTATTTCGTCAAGACATTAGTAATGGAAAAAATAATAACGGAAACAACAGTAAACTGAATAAAATCATGTTTAGAATATTATTATTTGTTGCGTTATTTGTTCTCATTTTTATAATCAATATGCCTATGCCAAGTTGGATGCGCTTTATCATATTTTCGTTTATATCAGCACTGTTTGGTCTCATTCTATCCAATCTAAAAAACATTTACGGAGTTGAAATAATAAAAGCCGCCTTATTATCGACCATTGGTATTTTCCTTACATTTTTATTTTTCGGAATTGCACTGGTCGCATTTGGTATCAAATTAGGAGTGAAAACCTTATTATTTTTATTAGCAGCATTACTATTATTTATAATTACAAAAATTGTATTTATGTTTGCAGCTAATTATTCGAATTATACGAAATCATTTGCAATCATTGGATTATCTATCTTTGCCGCTTTTATTATCTATGATACAAATATTATTTTAAGAAGGGATTATCAAGGTGATTTCATAACTGCGTCATTAGATTACTATTTGGATATTATAAATACATTCGTCAATGTTCTTCACTTAGGTGGTAGTGAATAATAATATTAGTAAAACCATAACTTGTAAATACTAAAATACATTACTGAATATGGTAATAAATAATTATTATATTTTAGTAATAACACATAATATATTATATAGTGTATAATATATTATAATGACATTGCGCTATTTAAAAAAAACGAAGTTTGACCCATATACGCATATAAAAGAAACAACATTTTCAATCCAAGATACACGTGATTTTACTACAAATGATGTAAGTTTGAATAAATATGATAATGGTCAGTTTGACGGTTTAATAAATGATATGAACACAGCATTGCACACAATAGGATATAGTGATGTATATATTTTTACAGATGCGTCTGGTATGATACTTGCGAATGATAGTAGCGGAAATCCAATCGAAAAAAGAAGAATTAAAACAACATCATATACATATCCTTACATTGATGCAAGTGATAATTTTGTATTTGGCTCTTTTACAATAGTATTTGATGATGATAGCATATTTTATTTGAATGACGCTAATCACGCATCATTCTGGTATATGATGTTTGGAATGAACCCGATTGAGGTAAAACAATTGACTTAATAAAATGTAAATACTCATATAATAATATAATAATATAATAAAAAAATAAAAAGGTAATAAATATAATATATAATAATATAATAAGTAAAATGTTTTTTATTAGATTATTTAATTTGTTTGTAGCAGCGTCCTCAATAGAAAAAACACAATTTATACAGAATTCGAATGTTCCATTGTGTAAAAATTGTGTATATTTTCAGAAATATAAGCTTCCAGAGTTCTATGATTTGGGTAAATGCACCAAATTTGGAAAAATGGATATAGTATCTGGCGAAATAGAATATCAATATGCTTATACAAGTAGAAACGATAAAAATTTATGTAGTTTTAATGGAACATATTTTGAAGAACGAAAACATCCAGATATTACGCTTTCCATATTTCAAAAAGAATAGTTAAAAATATTATTCAAAACACACTTCAAGCATCATAATAAGGATTATCGTGAATTTTCATTCCACAATATTCGGTAGGTTTCTTTTTATAATCAACCGGAGTATGAATTCCAGCTTCGTTTGCGTTCTCTAATAGAAATTTGAAATTAGCCCAAAATTCGCTTTTATGTCCAATTGATTTCGTCATAATATGCGACAATTCGTGAATGGCAACAAACAATAGAGTTCCTTCATCAATTAAATTATTATTATCTTTTTTCTTTATATTCAAACAAAATGCCAATTTTTCACCTTTGTTCTCACTATATGCAGTATAACTACTGGTAGGTAATGTTTCCATAATTTTTTGTGGTTTAAAACCAGCAACCAAACGTTTCACATCTTCATTACCTGAATGTTTTTCACCAACATATTTTACTAATTGTTTGCATTTTTCGGTAATCTTGGCTAATAGGTCGGCAGCTTGTTGTATTTTTTCTCGTTCTCGAACACAATATTTATTTCCATCTACAGTAGAAACAATACATTTCAATTGGAAACTTTCAGTACCATCCACATAAATATATATACACGCAATCAATACCAATCCTATTACAAAATATCCTAAAATATCATTACTATAATTCATATTCTTAATGTCTTCTTACTATATAATTGGATAATAAAATATAAAAATATATTATTATCTTCGTTCTGGTTGTTTACATTCTACTCAAACGAGACAAATATCTATAAAACGCTGGTTTATTATAATCAATATGATAAGTTGTAGCAAAATGAGCATAATCGCGATCACCATAACGAGGTAAAATAACATTATTTATTGGTATATTTCTTCGTGCATTTCGCGATTTCATTTTTTCAGTTTTTTCAATATGTTTTACTAAACTATAATAATTGGATAAAATCAGTGTCATATTACTACTATCATTATTACTTTTATCTATATAACTTTTTTTCATTTATCTATTATTACAAGATATATTTATGTGTGTTTTTGTATTTTATAATTTTTCACATTCAGTTTTTATAATAGATAAAGAAGGTATATGTTCTCCAACTATGCAAACGCACATATTCTCTGGTTTAAAATATTTTGTAATGACATTATTAATTTGGGTTTTATTCAAATCCTTATAACAACTATCAAACAAATGAGTATAAGATATAATATTATCGGGATTGCCATATAGTAACATTTCTCTACCATTATGTTCGGCCAAATTATAATTATCTTCTTTATTTATATTCATTTTTTCTTGTTTCATTCTTTTCGCCATTTCAACTTCTTTATTACTAACTCCATTTTTAATTAAATCATTCAACAACCCTATTATTAACGGCAATACACCCTTTTTATTACCATTTTTCAAAAGTTTTTTACTATCAGTTTCAGCAGAAATAACAAAATCACCAATATGTTCATAAAAATTTACACTGGATGATGAAGTATATGTCAATCCATTGTTCTCTCTAAGTAAAATGGATAATTTACCACTCAGACCATTGAACATTGTATCTAATAAAGTAAGAGCATATTTATCAGTACATAAATCATTACACGTTCGAAACCCGATTGATAATACATTCGTAACAATACCAATCTTCTTATGTAAATTGTATTGTATTTCGGTTTGTGGTGTAATATTAAGATTGATAGAATCTCTCAAAATGAATTCATTGTTTGTTATTGTTGGACTTTTTGCGTTTCCTCTATCATTCTTGATAAAATAAGATTTTTTAACAAAAGATATAATTTTATCGAAAGAAATATTAGAAACAATACTGAGAACAAACCTATTAGGAATGTAAAAATTTTTGTAATATTCGAGAACATCATTATATTTCAATGGCTTGTTGTGAAAATGTATGTTATCAATATGAAATTCATAAGAAGAACCTTTATATAATAACATATCCAAATTTTCATCAACTATAACATCGTGGTCATTTTCGTTACGGATATTTTCTTCGATTACTACTTCATATTCTTTTTTATATTCGGTTTTATCAAAAATAGAGTTCAATAACATATCCGAAACGAGTTGAATGCAGTTATTTATGTGTTCTTTATTACATTTTATGTGATAGCAAGTCATTCTTTTTTCAGTATAAGCGTTAAAGTCCGCACCGAATTCGTCAAATGCGACCAAAATATCTTTTGATTGTGGAAATTTTTTTGTTCCCTTGAAACACATATGTTCAATAAAATGCGATGCGCCGCGTATTCCATCATATTCATTTACAGAACCAACATCACAAAATAATTGTAGAGAACTTAAAGGTGAATTATTAGTAGGTTTTTCATATATCAATGTAAATCCATTTGGAAAAGTATGTGTTTTACACCTTTGCACATTCAAAACACCCACGTTGTGGGCAGTTATCAGTGAGCAAGGTGATACTGATTGCGCATTTGAAATGCGCAATGGTGTAATCGTCATATTATAATAAATTTATTTTTCTTATTATAATATGATATATGGTTTTTTCTAAATATATTATTCAAAAAAATGTGTTCTGCTAATAAAAACGATATTTATGTTATTATTACGAGATTATTGTGGACCTTGACCGATTTCAAGTGGAACACGACCTAAATCAGGTTCCATTGTACTTTGGTTCCATGGGCCAACTGGTTGAACTGGAATGACTGGGTCAGAACGTAATTGAAGATTGGCATTACGAAGGGTTTGACCAATGGTATCTAAACCAATATGGTAACCAGCTTGTAATAAATCAGGCATTAGAACATCACCTTTTTTCATTGAGTTAGGGTTTAAAGCAGACCATTCACTATTATGGTCTGCTGGTAATAAATCACTTGGGTTAGCTACTGGTTGAAGAGCATAGCCAGGTGCAGATGATTGTGGTTTTGGTAGAACAGTTGGGTCGACTGGAGCAGCTGGTTGTGCAGGAGCACCTACAGCCATACCATCAAGGTTAAATGATTTTGAACCAGAATATGTCAATAATCCCCATGCTAAAACAATGAATATTACTAAAAATAATACTCTTTCTTGTGTAAAAAACTTTGCAAAAGCACTTTGAATATTCTTAAACATTCGTTTTATATAAACGGCTGATAAAAAATTTATAAAATTTCGTTTTATTTTTTTGCTAAATATATGAAAGTTTTATTGTATCATTCTTGAATATGTTTTACAGACCGTTTGAATACTAAAGACGCCTCTACCTACCGTTTTGTCATTCTATGTTTTCATTCTATATTTCATTCTCATTATTATCTTCATTGTCTAAATCCATATCTAAATCACTATCATCACTTTCTTTAATGTCTTCTAACATATATGTATTTTTAATACGTTTTGCTTCTAAATATGAAGAAAGTGCTAAATTTCTGGCGATTTTTGCTTTTCTTCTGGCTTCTCTATACATTTCATAGTAAACTTCGTTCCTTTTTTTTATTTGTATTATTTCTGTTTCTGGTAATTCTTCTAATTGAAATTCGACTTCTTCCAAACCATTACTATAATTAATTTTTCTATTATTAGTTATTTCTAAAGTATTCATATTCAACTTCTGGTCATTTTCATTTTTTTCGTTTTTTTCTAAATCAATTTCATGGATTTCATTTATTGGTTCTTTATTTTCAGGTTGGTATTGGGTTTCAATTTCACCTTCGTGTTTGGTTTCTAAATTATAAGCTGGTGTAATTGTCTCGTTCATAGTGTCAGTATTGTTATCAATAGGTCTGTCACACAGTGTTTCAGTATGATCGATAGTTATGTTTACTTCTATTTCTTGTGTTTCTTCGGTTTCTTGTTTTTGAAACTCATCATTCGCGTTATCTATCATAATAGGTTCAAATTCTTGATTTGTTTCGTTATTATTATCTTGTTTCAAAACTTGTTGTATATCTTGATGTTTGGTTCGCAGTAAGCATTTATCAAAAATATTTATCGGGTTCATTACCAACATTTGCTTCAATTCAATTTCAATTTGAAAACTACGAGCAGAACATTTAATTCCTTGTATTTCCAAAATAGTCATTATATTCATATTTTCATTAATATTATCCATATCAACTTCTTTCTCGTTCTCATCATAGATTTTAAAAACACTTTTACCTAACATCGTAGTTATATTGGTTCGAATAATATAAAATTTACCGGATTTATAAACTTTCAATGGTGGTGTAAAATAGTTTTCAATATCAGCCATTTCCAATTCACCGTCAAACCATTGTTCTCTATTATTAAAAATATTTTTTTGACAGTGATTTTCCAAGTTCTCCATCCATCGTATAAACTGGTCATTTTCATTTGTAAACATTAAATCCGCAAACATACGCTTACCTGCTTTTGAAATTCCTTGTTTTAATTTACATTTCGGTGGCTGTATATATAATGGATTATCATTTACTAATAATTTTATAAAATAATTACCACCAGATATTATAGTAGGTTTAGTCAATACTAATTTTTCAAATTTAAATGTATCATTCGCATTATAAATTCCTTCCATTCTGTTATATATCAATATGAATAGTAATAAAAACATCTCTTTATTCATATTTTGACGAAATATATTTTATACAACATTCGTTTAAAAAAAAGATAATAAATATCTAATAAAAATAGATGTATGAAAACCATTCATAATACTTGTATAGAATTTTTTCAGCGAGAAGATATGCGAAAAAATATAAAAGAGATAATTAAACCAATCGTCAATATAATATATAATGAAATGTATTATTACGTATGGTTTGTTTGTTTATATAATGTATTTTTAATTTTTATAATATTAGTC
>Ga0209550_10003313_pt1 | contig 15362 bp, 14 predicted proteins | sample LauGreSuBDMM15SN_2_FD_187567 | JGI IMG/M metagenome (GOLD analysis project Ga0209550, IMG submission 187567) | Freshwater lake microbial communities from Lake Michigan, USA - Su13.BD.MM15.SN (SPAdes) (version 5) | ecosystem: Environmental > Aquatic > Freshwater > Lake | place: Lake Michigan...
AGTTAATACTTTATTTGTGGAGCTGAATCAAATAGAACAAAGTTTTAAAGAAGCAAAAACAGAAAAAGATTCTGCGACATTTAAAGAAGCCTACCTAACAAAAGACAAAGAAATTAAACAAAAGAGGCGCGCTTATATTGCGCAAAACCCAGGATCTATGATGAGCTTTTTATTAAACACCATGGAAGTTCCAGAGGCGCCAAGCATCCCCATCGTCAATGGCAAAGCGGATTCCCTGTATCCTTATAGATATGTAAAAGACCATTATTGGGACAATATCGTATTTAACGACAATCGTTTATTGAGAACTCCTTTTTTTGAAAACAAATTAGATGATTATTTTAAAAATTATATTTCAAGAGAACCCGATTCTATAATTAGTGAAGTGCAATACATGTTAACGGTCGCTAAAACTGGTAAAGAAATTTATCCGTTTTTACTTTTTAAGTTTACCAATAAATATATTAGTCCAGAATTTATGGGTCAGGACAAAGTGTTCTTGCATATTTATCAAAACTTTTTTGCGAAGGGAGACACGACTTTACTTAGCGAGGCTTCCAAAAAATCTTTGCGTGAAAGGGCTTATAGTTTAATGGCCAATCAATTGGGCTTACCCGCACCTATATTGGTTTTAAACGATGTGAATGAAAAGCGTTTTGCTTTACACAACATGAAAGCTACGTACACCTTTATTGCATTTTGGGATCCCACTTGTAGTCATTGCAAAGTTGAAATTCCAAAATTAGATTCAATCTATAAGGCAAGTTGGATAAAGCATGATATTAAAGTAATTGCAGTCAACACAAATGCCAAAGAAATGACGCTTTGGAAAGAATTTATTAAGGATAATAAAATAGATCAATGGATAAATGCTTATCAAACAGACGAAGACTTGAATAAAGAAATTACAGAAGGCAAGCCCACCACCATTAGACAACTATATGATGTGTTTAAAACACCTACCTTTTATTTACTGGACAAGGATAAAAAAATAGTCGCTAAAAATTTGAGTATTGAGCAGTTTAATGATTTTATACAGTCAACACTGAAAAAATAATTTAAAAAACAGCAGCCACTACATCCTTTACCACTTTTGGTTTTCCTAACGTATAGTAGTGTAAAACGGGTACCCCAGCAGCTTTTAGCTCCTTACTCTGTTGTATTAACCACTCGGTGCCCACTTGTTCACAAGCTTCGTCGGTAGTCGCTGCTTGCATTGCGTTTCTTAAGTCTGCAGGAATATCTACATAAAATATATTGGGTAAAATAGTCAACTGCTTTTTATTGGTAATCGGTTTTAAGCCTGGAATAATGGGCACATTAATACCAATGCTTCGGCAAGCGTCTACATATTCAAAATATTTTTTGTTGTCAAAAAACATTTGTGTCATAATATATTGTGCACCAGCGTCTACTTTTTCTTTGGCTTTTTGTAAATCAAATTCCATGCTAGGTGCTTCAAAATGTTTTTCAGGATAACCGGAAACACCCATACAAAAATTAGTCTTGCTTCCGTTTAAAATTTCTTCATCTAAATATTCACCGTTGTTTAATCCAACTACCTGCTTTAATAAATCAAGGGCTTGAACATTGCCATTGGGTTCAGGTACAAAAGTTTTTTGTCCTTTTTCCGCATCGCCTCTCAACACCAATACATTATCAATCCCCAAAAATTGTAAATCAATTAAGGCGTCTTCGGTTTCTCTTTTGGAAAAGCCCCCGCAAATAATATGCGGCACGGCGTCTACATTATAATGGTTCATTATGGCCGCACAAATTCCCACAGTACCCGGGCGCTTGCGCACGTCTACTTTTTCATCTATCCCCATGGCATTTTTACGAACAATGGTTTCACTTCGATGATAGGTTACATTAATCCAAGAAGGCTTAAACTCCATTAAGGGGTCTAAGTGCTCATATATATAAGAAATTGTTTTGCCTTTTAATGGCGGCAATACCTCAAAGGATACCAATGTGTCTTTGGCTTTTGCCAAATGTTCAATTACCTGCATATATTTATTTTAAAACAATAGTTTGCAAAAATAGTTAATATTGGTAAGCGATGGGTGCAAAAGATAGATTTACCCTTATTTTTGTATAAATATATACTGTGATACTTACTATACATACCGATAAGCTCATTAAACAATATAAGAACCGACGCGTAGTGGACCAGGTAAGCATTTCGGTAAAGCAAGGAGAAATTGTGGGCCTATTGGGACCCAATGGTGCCGGCAAGACAACCACTTTTTATATGGTAGTGGGATTAATTGCCCCCGACGAAGGCCGTGTATTTTTAAATGACGAGGATATTACCAAACTGCCCATGTACAAAAGAGCACAAATGGGATTGGGGTATTTACCACAGGAAGCCAGTGTGTTTAGAAAACTATCTGTAGCAGATAATATCATGGCTGTTTTAGAAATGACAAAATTAACAAAGGGAGAGAGAGATCATAAATTAGCGTCTCTTTTAGATGAATTTAATTTACATCATGTACGCAACAATAATGGAGACAGCTTAAGTGGTGGAGAACGAAGACGTACAGAAATTGCGCGCGCATTGGCTGTTGATCCTAAATTTATTTTATTGGACGAACCCTTTGCTGGCGTGGATCCTATCGCTGTTGAAGATATACAGGCGGTTGTATCTCGGTTAAAATTAAAAGATATTGGAATTTTAATTACCGATCACAATGTAAATGAAACCTTATCCATTTGTGACCGTGCTTATTTATTAATTGAGGGGAAAATTTTTAAACACGGAACTGCCGAAGAGTTAGCAGAAGACGAACAAGTAAGAAGATTATACCTGGGCACCAACTTTGAATTAAAGCGCAAGGATTGGATTATTGAAATGGGCCAAAAAAGCTAGTTTATTTAAGGGTATGGCGTATATTGTGTAACGCCTATGAAGATTTTTAGTCCCGCATTGTCAAGACTGGCTCGACTTCGCTATTGGCGAATTGAGCATTGGGTGAATGACCCTATTGCTGCACAACGTGAAGTGTTGCAGGACCTTATTACACATGGTCAATACACCCAATTTGGAACACAATATCAATACGCAGAAATCTTTAATATTAGACAGTTTAAAGCATCGGTGCCTATACACGAATACGAAGACCTAAAGCCCTATATAGATAAAATATTGGCAGGAGAAGACTCGGTATTATGGAATACGCCTGTTGAATGGTTTGCCAAAAGCAGTGGCACCACCAACGATAAGAGTAAATTTATTCCGCTGACTTCAGAGAGTATCGAAGAAAATCATTTTCATGGATCCAAGGATGTGCTTACTATATATTATAGTGCGCTACCCGATAGTGATTTATTAATGGGAAAGGGATTGGTAATTGGTGGATCACATCAGGTGCATCCGCTTGAAGAGAATTTTCAATATGGCGATTTAAGTGCAGTGCTATTACAAAATTCTCCATTCTGGTCTTCATTTATCAGAACACCGGAGTTATCCATTGCACTCATGGATGAATGGGAAAATAAAATTGAAAGCCTGGCACAAAGCACTATTAACGAAGACGTCAGTTCTATTTCGGGTGTACCCACTTGGACCATGGTATTATTAAAAAGAATTTTAGAAATTTCTGGCAAGAAAAATATTAAAGAAGTATGGCCCAACTTTGAAGTATACATTCATGGTGGGGTTTCATTTACTCCTTATAAAAATGAGTTTAACAAATTAATTGGACCGGGTTGTAATTATGTAGAAATATACAATGCGAGTGAAGGATTTTTTGCTGCGCAGGATAGAATCAACGAAGAAGGTATGTTGCTGTTTTTGGAACATGGAATATTTTATGAGTTCATGCCTACGGAAGAATATGGAAAAGAAAATCCGCGCACTATTGGATTAGATAAAGTAGAATTAGGAAAAAATTATGCAATTGTAATTAGTACCAATGGTGGATTGTGGAGATACCTAGTGGGCGATACCATTCAGTTTACAACCCTTGCCCCTTTTAGAATAAAAGTATCGGGTAGGTTAAAACAATTTATTAATGCTTTTGGAGAAGAGGTAATTGCAGACAATACCGATCGGGCAATTAGTGATGCTTGTGCAGCATTTGATCTAACACTTATTGATTACACTGCAGCGCCTATTTATATGTCACATAAAAATTCGGGCGCACATGAATGGTTGATTGAATTTGAAAAAGTACCAAAGGATTTAAATGCTTTTACAATTTGTTTAGATAAAAATTTACAATCCTTAAATAGTGACTACGAAGCAAAACGATATAAGGATATTGCATTGGGATTGCCACAAATTACGGCAGTAAAAAAAGGCTGTTTTCATGAATGGCTAAAAAGAAAAGGGAAATTAGGGGGACAACATAAAGTACCTCGATTATCCAACGAGCGCAAGCTTCTTGAGGAATTAAAAAATATTCACTTTGAATTATAAAAAATGATTGAAACATTAGGGTGGATCGCAACAGCGGTGGTGGTGGGATCTTTTGGAATACAAGATGTTAAAAAGCTTCGGATTGCCAACACTGCTGGTAGCTTTCTCTGGATAGCTTATGGTTTTTTAAAACAGGATAATCCAGTTATCTTTGTAAATATTAGTATTATATTGATGCATACCTATTGGTTTATTAAAAACAGAAAATAATGAAATTATTAGACGGGAAAGTAGCCATCGTAACTGGCGCAGCAAGAGGAATCGGCGCAGCCATTGCCTTAAAACTAGCCGAACAGGGGGCGCATGTAGCTTTTACTTATGTAAGTGACAGTAGTGCGGAAAAAGCAAATAGCCTGGCAGCAGCAATAGAAAAAATGGGTGTTAAAGCAAAAGCTTATCAAACCAATGCGGGTGACTTCGCAGCCTGTGAAGCCTTCGTAAATGATGTAGTAGCCAGCTTTGGTACAGTAGATATATGTGTAAACAATGCGGGTATCTCCAAAGACAATTTATTATTACGTATGACCCCTGAACAATGGGACGACGTAATGGAAACCAACTTAAAAAGTGTTTTTAATATGACCAAGCAAGTGATTCGTCCTATGATGAAAGCGAGAAGCGGTAGTATTATCAATATGAGTTCAATTATAGGTATTCGGGGCAATGCAGGGCAAAGCAGTTACGCAGCAAGTAAGGCCGGCATTATTGGATTCACAAAATCTATTGCTGCTGAAATTGGAAGTAGAAATATTCGTTGCAACGCGATTGCCCCCGGATTTGTTGAAACCGACATGACACATTACTTAAATGAGGGGGAAGCCGGTAAAGCATTCTTGGATAAAATTCCGTTGGGAAGATTTGGTAAAGCAGAAGAAATTGCAAACACTACCTTGTTTTTAGCTAGTGATTTAAGTAGCTATATCACAGGACAAGTAATAAGTGCTTGTGGTGGTTTAAATATTTAAATTCTGGCGTCAATTTCTTTTTTCAAATCAGCGTAGATGCTTTCTACTGTTCCCTCTCCTTTCACTGAGATTACTTTATTGAATTGCGCATAATGCTTAGCCACCGCAGTGGTTTTATCATGGTACTCTTGTATTCTAGCGCGGATTACCGTTTCGTTGGTATCATCACTTCTTCCAGAAGTTGCGCCTCGGCCTAATAATCTTTTTACCAACTCTTCTTCTCCTACTTCTAATGCAAGTACTACATTAATTTCAGTTCCCTTATTTTGTAATAAAGCATCTAATGCAATACACTGTGCAGTCGTACGTGGAAATCCATCAAATAAAAATCCCTGGGCTTCGGGATGTGCATTCATAAAATTATCTACCATACCAATTACCACCTCATCAGGTACCAACTGCCCTGCATCCATAAAATTTTTTGCTTTGAGTCCTAATGGGGTCTGATGCGTAATTTCAGATCTTAATAAATTGCCCGTTGATAGATGTTGCAAACCATTGGCAGCAATAATATTTTCACTTTGTGTTCCTTTGCCGCTTCCTGGAGGGCCAAATAAGATTAAATTAAACATAGAGAGGGGTTGGATTCAAAGATACTGAACTCGCTTAAAATTATCTTGAATCTATGGAACAAAATCTGAACAAATAATCTGAATACTTGTTAGTATTTTTATACAATAAGAAAAGATATGTTTAAACTACTTTGTTTAATGACCCTAATTAGTTTTTCGGCTTGTGCACAAAGCCCTACAAAACAAAAAAAAGACACCCTTATGGAAAAAAAGAACCCGTATTATAATCCCAACAGAAAAGAAGCAGTGGTGGTTGCCGATGAAGTATGGAAAACCATTTTAAGTCCAGAGATCTATCAAATTGCAAGACAAAAAGGAACCGAAAGGCCTTTTACAAGTGAATTTGAGCATAGCAAGGAAGTGGGCACTTTTCACTGTGCCGTATGTGGGAATCCGCTTTTTAAAAGCAATGCAAAATATGAAAGTGGATGTGGCTGGCCTAGTTTTTTTGAACCTATTAGCAAGGAATCCATTATTTATTTACCCGACAACACGCATGGCATGGTTAGAACCGAAGTGGAGTGCGGAAAGTGTAAGGCACACTTGGGGCATGTTTTTGAAGACGGCCCTAAGCCAACAGGCTTAAGGTATTGTATTAACGGAGTCGTGCTTACCCTTGAAAAATAAGGGGTTGCAATATATTGGCTAATTTAGTGGCAGATGAAACAAAAAGCGGTTTGTATATCACCCCTGGATTGGGGTTTGGGTCATGCCACAAGATGCATTTCACTCATACGTACCTTTGAATCGCTTGATTACAAAATATTCATTGCGGCCGAAGGCAAGCATGCGCTCCTATTAAGGGAAGCCTTCCCAGGTGCTACTTTTTTAAGTTTGAAGGGCTATAGAATTTGGTATACAAAAAACAACGCCCTATTTATACCAGCCATTATTTTACAAATACCTAAGATAGTGGCCGCCATCTTTAACGAGTATTTTTGGCTAAAGCGCACTGCTAAAAAATATCAGTTTGATTTAATTGTCTCTGACAATCGTTTTGGATTTTTTCATAAAAAAATAAAAAGTGTTTTTATCACCCATCAGCTTGAGCTACAGACGCCATTCGCATGGAGTACGCGCTTAAATCAAGCAATTACATACGCCATTATTAAAAACTATGCTGCTTGCTGGGTAGCCGACATGAAGCCTCCTCATAATTTATCAGGCAATTTAGCAAACCCAAAAAAATTACCCAACACGCCGCTTTGGTATATGAATTGCTTGTCAAGGTTGCAAGAAGAAGCGGATTTGAATTTAATAAATGAAAACAAGGAAGAAGCAATTTGTTTTTTAGGCATTGTTTCGGGACCAGAGCCACAAAGAACATTGCTTGAAAATATTTTATGGGAACAGGGAAGTGCACTAGGAGAAACGTTTGTGATCATTGCCGGACTACCCGATCATAAATCCTATCATAAAACCACTGCTAAGGGAACGCTCTATCATCACTTGAATGGCGCTGCATTAAAAAATGAAATTAAGAAAGCAGCGTATATCATTTGCAGAGGGGGATATACTACATTGATGGAGTTAATTCCTTTTCAAAAAAAATTAATTTTTATTCCAACGCCAGGACAAACAGAACAGGCGTATTTAGGAAAATATTGGCAATCCAAAAAATGGGCTATCTCTTTTTCTCAATCTGAATTTAATGTAGAAACAGCCATTGAGCAAGCCAGTCAATTTGAATACCAAACGCCTCCATTTACTGCCTTAAGTAGAGCGGATTTAGTGAATGAATTAAAGCGACTATCTTTATAATATGGCCATTATCAAAAACAATATTATTGAAGTCAAAAATAGCACTTCTAATTATATCTTGTTAGATGTAAGAAGTCCCGCCGAATTTGAACATGCGCATATACCAGGTGCCTATTCACTTCCCTTGTTTGACAACGAGCAAAGAGCCATTGTGGGTACTACGTATAAAAAACAAAGCAGAGAAGAAGCCATTAAAATAGCACTTCCTTTTTTTGGAGATAAGATGAAACAAATGGTAGAAACAGTAGAAACCTTGTGTAGTGATTACGAAAAAGTACACCAGATAAAACCTATGGTTTTTGTTCATTGTTGGAGAGGAGGCATGCGAAGTGCAGCAGTAGCATGGTTATTGGACTTGTATGGTTTTAAAGTGATTCAACTAAACGGTGGCTATAAGGCGTATCGGAATTGGGTGATTGATAAATTTACACAGCCTAGATTACTAAAAGTTTTAGGGGGATATACAGGATCAGGTAAAACAGAAACACTACACGCAATAGCGGCAGGCGGACGCGCTGTTTTGGATTTAGAGGGATTGGCAAAACACAAGGGTTCCTCTTTTGGCGCATTGGGTCAGGATGCGCAACCCAGTCAAGAAATGTTTGAAAATTTATTATCGGAATCTTTATTTGAACAAGAAAAAAAGGGAGAAGCTATTTGGGTAGAAGACGAAAGTCAAAGAATTGGAATGGTAATGATCCCCACCCAATTTTTTGCGCAAATAAAAAATAGCACTTGTTACTTTTTACGCATTCCATTTGAAGCAAGACTTGATTTTATTGTAAAGCAATATGGAAATTTTAATACGGTCGAATTAATTGCCGCAACAGAAAGAATTCAAAAACGATTAGGAGGATTAGAAACAAAAAACACAGTCAATTATTTGATGGAGGGAGACATTAAAAATGGCTTTGCCATACTTTTAAAATACTATGATAAATGGTACGATAAGTTTTCAAAGGGTGAAAAAAATAGTAAGGGAGAAGAAAATAATAAAGGGGACAATATGCTACCCAATATAGAGTGGATAGACGCTATAGGTGTGGATCCGAACACTAACGCTAAATTGATAGCGGATTTATAACAACTAAGGTCTAATTTTACGCAATTCATAATTATGCAACAGTTACTTGCTTGGTGGTATTTTACGGTGAGGGGTTGGAAAATAGAAGGCCATTTCCCTTTTGAATTAAAAAAATCGGTGTTGGTGGTGGCGCCCCATACACACGCATTTGATTTTTTTTTAGGGCTGGGCATTCGGAAAAAAATGCGTTTTGAATTTGTACATTTTTTAGGGAAAAAAGAGCTTTTCTGGGGCATTTTTGGTTTCGTGTTAAGAAAAATTGGAGGTTATCCTGTTGAAAGGTCAAAACACTCCAATCAGGTGGACCAGGTTGTTAAAATTTTCAACGAGAAGGAGCAGTTCCATATTGCGATTTCGCCAGAAGGCACCAGAAAAAAGGTGAGCCGACTAAAAACTGGATTTTATCATATTGCAAAAAACGCTAAAGTGCCTATTGTGATGGTAGCATTGGATTTTGAGCATAAAAAGGTGATTTTTGCGCCTCCTTTTATGACTGGCGAGCTTGAAAAGGCCGATAAACAAAAAATTGTGGGTTTTTTTAAAGGTATTTTGGGCTATCTCCCTGCCTACAGCATCACAGAAGACATTGAGGGCTAGCTGTTAATTTTTAAATAATTGTTTTGTTGCTCAAGTCTATATTAGTATTTTTGTTCAGGCCGATGGCCGTTTTATTCATTTAAATAAAAAATAGTATGAAAAGTAGAATTTTTTTAGCGCTTGCGATAGTTAGCATAGGTGCTTATTCTTGCGTTAGTCCTAAAAAATTACAAGAAAAGGAAGAGAAGCTTGCTCAATTGAATGGAGCATATACAGAATTGCAAGGAAAATTACGTAGTACAGAAGATGAATTGAATAAAAGCAAATCCGATTCCGAAAAAGCAATGGATAAAACTAAATCATTACAGTCTAATATCGATGATTTAAACAAACAGGTTGATTTCTTAAGAAATAACAACAATGTTGTATTGAGCCAATTAAAAGACATGTCAGTGGTGTCAGGTGCTCAAGCAGAAAGTATCAAAAAGTCTTTAGATAACATTGGTGCGAAAGATTTATATATCCAAGGTTTACAAAGTACCATGGCACGTAAAGATTCTATCAACATGAACTTGGTGATGAACTTAAAAGGTGCGATTGGAGATTTAAACGATGGCGATATTAATGTGAAAATTGACAAGGGTGTTGTATACGTAGACATCTCTGATAAATTATTATTTAAAAGCGGAAGCTTTGAAGTTACAAGCAATGCTAAAAACGTATTAGGTAAAGTAGCAAAGGTTTTGGCTGCACAACCTGATATTGATTTTATGGTAGAAGGCCACACCGATTCTAAGCAATTAATTGGTTCTGACAACGCTATCGAAGACAACTGGGATTTATCTGTAAAGCGTGCCACTACGGTAGTTCGTATTTTACAAGATACTTACCACTTAGATCCTAAGCGCATGACAGCAGCTGGTAGATCTGAATATCTTCCTTTAACGGATAATGGTACTGCAGAAGGTAGAGCTAAAAATAGAAGAACAAGAATTGTAATCTTACCTCAATTAGATCAGTTCTTTAAGTTACTAGAGAAAAAGTAGTTCCATCATATTTTTATTAAAAGCCCTTCCTTTGGAGGGCTTTTTTTATGCTATCTTCGCTGCATGCAACAAGCGTATTTAGACGGACTCAACGAACCACAAAAAGAAGCAGTTTTACATTTAAATGGACCCCTCATGATTATTGCGGGTGCGGGCAGTGGTAAAACAAAAGTGTTAACTTCTCGGATTGCACATTTAATGAATAGTGGTGTAGATGCATTTAATATTTTAGCGCTCACTTTTACTAATAAAGCTGCTGCGGAAATGAAAGAGCGTGTAGAAAAAGCGCTTGGCAATACCGAAGCTAGAAATTTATATATTGGGACATTCCACAGTGTATTTGCACGCATATTAAGAGCAGAGTCGGCTAAGCTTGGATATCCGCAAAGCTTTACCATCTATGACTCCGACGATTCTAAGTCGGTTTTAAAGCAGGTGATTAATGATATGGGATTGGATGATAAATTATATAAGCCCAATATTGTGTTGAATAGAATTTCTAGTGCAAAGAATGCTTTAGTGGGGCCCGCAGAATATGCGATGGACAACTTCTTAAAGCAAGAAGACGCGAGAAGTAATCGTCCTCAAATTGCAGAAATTTACGCAAGCTATGCAGCGCGCTGTTTTAAAAGCGGTGCCATGGACTTTGATGATTTGCTTTTTAAAATGCATGAACTATTACATGACTTTCCAGAAGTCTTACATAAATACCAACACAAATTTAAATACTTATTAATTGACGAGTATCAGGATACCAATCCGGTGCAATATCAAATTGCAAAATTATTGGCTGCGGTGCATGAAAATTTATGTGTTGTAGGGGATGATGCACAAAGTATTTATAGTTTCCGTGGAGCCACCATTGAAAATATTTTACAATTTCAAAAAGATTATGACGATGTGAAGTTGGTAAAGCTGGAGCAAAATTATCGCAGCAGTAAATCCATTATTGAAGTAGCCAATCAAGTAATTAAAAATAATAAGGGACAGATTCCCAAAGAATTGTGGACGGATAACGAAGAGGGAGATAAAATTAAATTGGTGCGTACCATGACGGACAATGAAGAGGGAAAATACATTGCCGATGCGATTCAGGAAAATAAATTAAGAAACCATTTTTACAATAAGGACTTTGTTATTTTATATCGTACCAATGCACAATCAAGATCCTTTGAGGAAAGCTTAAGGCGCACGGGTATTGCATATAAAATATATGGTGGGCTTAGCTTTTATCAAAGAAAAGAAGTAAAAGATTTTATTGCATATCTCCGATTAATAGCTAACACTAAGGACGAAGAGGCGCTGAAAAGAATTATCAACTACCCCGTACGCGGTATAGGTAAAACAACCGTTGAAAAATGTTTAGTATTGGCCGGTGAAAGTAATATTACTTTTTTTGAAGTATTGGAAAAAGCAAAAGCCTTTGGATTTAAAGCAGGAACGCTTACAGCCATTGATGAGTTTGTAACCATGATAAAATATTTTCAAAATCAATTAACCAAACACAATGCGTCGGATGTTGCGGTACAGGTAGGAAAGCATACCAACATTGTTAAAGAATTATTTAATGATAAAAGTACCGAAGGGTTGGCGCGGTATGAAAACGTACAGGAATTATTAAACTCCATTAAAGAGTGGACAGAAAGCCCAAGCAATGAGGACGGAGAGTTGGGAGATAAAAGTTTGGGTTCCTACTTGCAGCAAATTACGTTAATCACGGATGCAGATAGTGACAACAACAATGAGGACACCGTAAAATTAATGACGGTGCATGCGGCTAAAGGCCTGGAATTTGATTGTGTGTTTGTAGTGGGATTAGAGGAAACCTTATTCCCAAGTGGAATGAGCGTAAACACCCGAGAGGAACTAGAAGAGGAAAGAAGGTTGTTTTATGTTGCAGTAACAAGAGCCAAAAAGCATTTGTGGTTAACCTATGCCAATTCCAGGTATCGTTTTGGCCAACTGGTACAAAACGATCCAAGCCGTTTTATAGACGAAATGCCAGAAGACCAATTGGATAAATCTAGTGCAGGTGGTGGCGCGCGCAATCAAAGTACTGGATGGGGTTCGGCTTATGATAGAATGCATGGAGGAAACAATAAGGGTTGGCAGGAGCAAAGTCCTAGCAAACCAAGCTATATGCCGGTGGTCCCACCTAGCACTTTAAATAAAAACCATATTCCTTCGCTTACCTTTATAGCGGCAGACCCTTCTGCATTAGAAGCAGGGATGAAAGTGGAACATCAAAAATTTGGATTCGGAGTGATTAAAGAAATTGAGGGTTCAGCGCATAACCCCATTGCCCTTATTCTTTTTGACACCAACGGAGAAAAGAAAATAATGCTCAATTACGCCAAATTAAGCATCATTCCGTCTTAGGTTTACTTTTCGATATCGGAAAAATAAAGGCCTGACCCTAGCATTGGAGGCGAATGGGGGATTTTTTGATTATTTTTGTGGTTCAACCATTTGATTATGATTACGACAGGAAACACAATTGTAAGTATCTATACCGAGATGACGCCTAATCCAGAAACCATGAAGTTTGTTGCCAACAAACTATTGTATCCTGGAAAAAGTATTGACATTGCCGATGAAAGTCAGGCAACACCTTCTCCAATAGCAAAAGAATTATTTAGTTTCCCATTTATTAAGAGTGTTTTCATTGCCAGTAATTTTATTACCATCACAAAAAGTGCAGACACCGATGATTGGCAGGATGTAATTCCAACCATTAAAACATTTTTAAAAGAATATTTAGAAAATGGTGGCATGGTCGTGAACGAGGAAGAGGTTGCCAAGATTAAACAAGAAGCCACCAATACAGTACATGCTGACGATGATGATATTGTAAAGCGTGTTAAAGAATTATTAGAAAACTATGTGAAGCCAGCTGTTGAAATGGACGGCGGCGCGATACAATTTAAAAGTTATAATGATGGGGTTGTAAACCTTATGCTACAAGGATCTTGTAGTGGTTGCCCTTCTAGTATGGTAACCTTAAAAGCGGGTATCGAAGGTATGATGAAGCGCATGATTCCTGAAGTAAAAGAAGTAGTCGCAGAGGCAGAGTAATTAATTTACTTTTATTTTATTAAGCAATTTCATCCAACGGAGATTCCTTGCTAAATGCCTTATGCATTTTACTATGTTCCAATAATTTTTCGGTATGCGATATAAAAATAGTCGCAATGCCATTGCCTATTAAGTTGGTAATGGCTCTGGCTTCGGACATAAATCGGTCAACGCCTAATAATAAAGCCAGTCCCTCCACGGGTATTAAATTGGTGGCCGTTAAGGTAGAAGACAATACAATAAAACCACTGCCCGTCACCCCCGCTGCGCCTTTAGAGGTAACCATGAGGATGGCAATAATGGTGAATATTTGTTCAATGCTTAAATGAATATTAAACACCTGTGCTAAAAAAATAATGGCCATCGATAAATAAATAGAAGTGCCGTCTAGGTTAAAAGAATAACCTGCAGGTATCACTAATCCAACCACCGATTTGGAACAACCCATTTTTTCAAGTTTCTCCATTAAAGATGGAAGTGCCGCTTCGGAAGAGGAAGTGCCTAAAACAATAAGGAGCTCCTTTTTAATATAATTTAAAAAAGAAAATATATTGACCTTACAATATTTTAAAACGGAACCCAATATTAAAATTACAAATAATCCCATGGTAATATAAACACATACCATCAATTTCATTAAGGGCAATAAAGTGCTTACCCCATATTCACCAATGGTATACGCCATGCCGCCAAAAGCACCAATGGGCGCAAGATACATTACAAAATGTAATGCCTTAAATACATATTTACTTGCCCAATTAATTTTTGAAATAATAATTGTACGCTGTTTTAACTTACTAATCACGATGCCTGCAATAATCGCAAAAATCAAAACCTGAATGGTAATATTACTTTTGAAAAAACTAGACCAAGCAAATGTAGCTGCGCCTTGTTGGAACTTTGAAATATCCCCTTTTTGAATATGCGAAATATCAACATGTGCACCTGGTTGTATTATATATGCCACCAGGACACCAATCACCAATGCGATGGTAGTTACAATTTCAAAATACAATATTGCTTTTCCCCCTATCTTTCCCACTTTCTTTAAATCACTCATTCCGCAAATGCCAGAAATAATGGTCAATAAAATAATGGGGCTAATAAACAGTTTAACAACCTCAATAAAATAAGTCCCCAATGGTTTCATGGCAACACCTGTACTAGGATATAAATAACCAATTAAGATGCCTGCAGTGATGGAAGCCAATACCCAAAAAGTAAGATTGTTAAAAACTTTTTTCAAAAACTTATTTTAAATAATTATTTACAAGGTTGCTATAAAAAAATATATCATTCTCTGATACCTGCATTAATCTAATACTTTCATTATCTATTGCTGGATAATTATAGACAGTAGCATATTTAGTAGGCAGGGTACCGGTTATTTTTTTCACAAAGCACAGTGCTATTAAAAAAGTACCCAACGGAGATGGATGGGATCCATCAGTAAAATAAAGTTGATTGGCTGGTTTTTGTATTCTAGATTCCCCCCAAAGCGCGCCAACGGGAACCAATACAGATTGTGTTTGGAGGGCTAATGCTTCATATACCTTATTGATCGCAGGTTGGGTTTGTGGCGTGGCCTCCCTGGACCAGGTGTTATATAAATAAGGAATCGCCTTTTTAGATTTAATTAAATCGCAAAATAATTTTCCAAACATTAAAACACTATCGGCATGTTCCAGTGGCCACATACTATTGTCTTGGATAATAACGATATCAAATTTTTCTTGCTCTAAAATTTCTCGCGTATGCAAGCCCTTTCGGCTATTCCAATGATCTCCCAGCGTAGATCCTCCATAAGTAGATTTTTTACAAATCAACTTGGTGTTTAAACTATCAGATATTAAAGAGACCATCTGAGGCAGGTTATTATAATAGATATAACTATTG
>Ga0209550_10003314_pt1 | contig 15357 bp, 9 predicted proteins | sample LauGreSuBDMM15SN_2_FD_187567 | JGI IMG/M metagenome (GOLD analysis project Ga0209550, IMG submission 187567) | Freshwater lake microbial communities from Lake Michigan, USA - Su13.BD.MM15.SN (SPAdes) (version 5) | ecosystem: Environmental > Aquatic > Freshwater > Lake | place: Lake Michigan, USA...
GGCACACTTCGGTCACGCCGATGGGTTTCAACGTGCACGCGCGCTTCGACAACGGCTCCTTCTACGCCTTCAACTTCCTCTTCCCGTTCGTGTACCATTACCTGCGCGTCTGCCCAAACGGCGCACCCAGCCGCATTGAGAAGCACTATCTTGAGAAGCACGATGCTGCTACTGGTGCACCATCTGCTGCCATGGGCGCCGTGCCGGGCGCGATGGAGCCGCCAGCTTCGGCGGCTGCCGAGAGCAGCTTTTCGCTGCAGCTGCGCGCGTTCGCGAGCGCCGTCGTGATCCAGCGCCGACGGAACCTCGCCAACGGTTCTCCCAATACGGTGCAGGAGGCCGATGGAGCTTTAGCAGCCTTCATGCCCGAAAGCGCCGTGCGCAACATGGAGCTGATCGACGCCATTTACGACGCCGCAAAACTTGGCAGACGCGGTTGAAGTTGATTTTTCTTCGTTACCAGTAGCTAATTAATCAAATCAAATCACAAGATAAACAACAGACAACCTAAAGGAAGCCTATCGAATTGTGCTCTCGAGGCTAGCAGTGGAGGTGAGAGTCGACGGTTGACTTGACTTGACTTGGGCTTGACTTGGCTCGAATTGGAACATGGATGTGGTTTCAGCCAGTTTTTTTGGAAGGCATCGCTCGCTTGAAGGATCGCGATGCCGACCACCCCGAGTAAGACAAGGGCGTCTTCGCCCAAGTCGTCGAGCAAGCGCGGCGACAGCCCATCACGCGCAGGCAGCCCGCGTGATGGCAAATCACGCGCCGGCAGCCCGCGCTCGCGGGGGCCGATCACCCCACCCAAGCCGCGCCGTGCGGCATCGGCGGGCTCTCCGGCCAAGTCTCCGGGCGGAACCTCCACCGCTCACAGGGGAGGCAATCAGGGGACCTTTGGCGCGCCGACGGCGCACTATGAGCCCCAAGGGTGCGGAACTCAGTCAGGGCAATCATCCGCGCAGGGCGCCACGGCGGCGGAGCAGGAGGCGGAGCGGCTGGATGCCGCACAATATGACCTCGAGCGCCTCGCCTTCAATGGTCAAGACTTTCTGCGGCACAAGGGTTCGGCGGTGATCCATCTGAAGACATGGACGCCGATCAGCAGCTGCGCGCTCCCCGACGGCCGGTTGTGCGTCTCGGACTCGACCAACCGGCAGCTGATGCTTCTCTCCTTGGAAGGCGCCGATGGTCCGACAGCGCTCCCTGCGCCCGTGCCCGTGAGGCTTGTGCGCTCCCTCGGCGAGGGCGAGCCGCAGCTCTGCAGCCCGGCGGGCGTGTGCGTTCGCGCGGCCTCCGAGGCTGACGACGGGTGCGCGATCTTCGTGTACGTCGCTGATCGATACCCAAAGTTCCCGCGTCTCATTCGGCTTGGTATTGGCTTGGATGGCGTCGAGACGGCGCCACGGCTGCAGTGGTGGGATCGGCCGAAGAAGCCGGATTCGCTGCTCAAGGACCCGACCGAGCTGTGCCTCTCGCTGGACGGCCACACGCTCTTCGTGACGGACCAGTTGAACCACAGCGTGCTCGTGCTCGACGCGGACACGCTCAAGTACCGCTTCTCGATCGGGGGCATTGGTACCGAGCCCACGGGCGAGGTTTCGTCAAGCGCATGGGTTTCGTCACCGCCCCGCGAGGACGCCGCTTGTAGCACCGCGCGCGCATCGACAGGGCTTCTGGATGGGCCCTATGGCATCGCCGCGTATGGAAAGCAGCTCTTCGTCGCCGAGCAGACCGCGCACCGCATCGCCGTCTTCGGCGCCAAGCCCGACGGCACCTACGAGCTCGCTAAGCGGATAGGGGGCAGCGGGACGACCGCGGGGCGCTTCCGGCGGCCACGGGGTCTGGCGATCGTGGGCGCGGACGCGGACGTGCCGGCGCCTCTGCTCGTCGTCGCCGAGGCGAAGCGTGTGCATGTGCTCACTCTGCACGGCGAGCCCTTGCAGTTGCTCGCGCCGCCGAGCCACGCGGGGACGAACCTGTGGGGACTTTCAGTGTCGGCCTGGGAGCTGCTGCTGTGCGATGCTGGCCGGGTGCACCTGATCGACGTGTGCGGCAAGGAGGAGGGGCGCGCGGCTTTTGAGGCCGAGCGTGCGGAGGAGCGTGAGGAGGCCGCGCGCTCAGCCGCTCTGGAGGCGTCCCGCCTCGTGGCTGAGCTCGCGGCCGAGATTGAGGAGAAGCGTCGGCGCGCCGAGATGGAGGCGGAGGCGATCGAGGAGGAGCGGCGCGAGCGCGCGGAGATGGCACGGCGTGAGGCCGAGGAGAAGGCGGCCAAGATTGCGGACAAGAAGGCGCAGCGTGCGGCCGCCGCGCGCGATGCCCGAATCAAGGAGGAGGAGGAACGCGAGCGCGAGATGTTCCGCAACGCCCAGGCTGACAAGGCGAGGGAGGAGCGCGAGGCGGCGCTCCTGCAGCGCGAGATGATGGCGATGAAGGAGGAGAAGATGCGCAAGGAGCAAGTCAAGATCATCGCCGAGGAGCAGGCGAGCCGAGAGCGCAAGGCTCTGCAGACGCGAGTCGCCTTTGGACGGGCGCAGGTGGCCGAGGACGCCGCCTGGCGACGGGTGGAGATGTGCACCAACGAGGCCGAGCTGGGCGCGCTCAAGGACGCGGCGCGGGACGCGACGCGTGTGCGTGAGATCATGGAGCGTGCGGCGAAGAAGGCCAATGAGAAGGCCGAGGCGGCAGTGAAGGCGCGCGCCGCCGAGTACCTCGGGCAGAAGCAGCGGCGTACCGAGGCCGCGGAGCGTAAGCGTCAGGTGGTGGAAGCTGCCAAGCGGAGAAGCGAGATGAATGACGAGGAGGAGGAGGTGGATGCCTCGTGGGCAGGATGGGAGGAGGAGCACGAGCACAACGAGGCCGGAGCTTCGGACGGCGCGGCTGGCAAAGCGCGCGCGCGCTCAGCCAAGTCCGATCTCAAGGCACCGAGCTCAGGCAAGGCGGGCTCGTCCAGGGCGAGCACGTCTAGAGGCAGCACGTCCTCCGACTCTTCATCGACAGTCTCCTCGGCCGGCCGAGCGGGAGAGCCCGAGGGTGAGGAGGCGCAGCCGGACGAGGAGGGCGAGAAGGAGGAAGAGGAGTGGCAAGGCGCGGCGTTCCAGTCGCAGTGGCAGTGGCCGTGGAAGGCCGGCAGCAGCTCTGCAGAAGCTCAGGCGGCTGCCGAGGCGGTGGCGGCGGCGGCGACGCTCGACGAGAACCGATCGGCCAAGGCGGTCGAGCGTGACGAGGCCATCAACCGCATCCTGCAGCGTGGCAGCACAACGGTTCGCAAGGCGCTCGGTGTCGATGAGCGCACCTCAGACGACGAGGTGCGCAAGCGCGTCAAGAAGTTGCTCATACTTATGCACCCCGACTTTACGATCAATCTGCCGCTCAAGGGCACGAAGCAGCACATACGCATCGAGGCCGCCTTCAAGAAGCTCGTCGGGCTTCGCGATATCGAACAGCGTTGAATGCGCACAAGGACCAGTCTCGTCTGAGAGTGAGTGAGTGACACTGAGAGTGTGAATGATCTCAGACCTGAGATCTTTATAGTTGAGTTGAGTATTCCCTTTGTGTAGGATATTCCCCCCGGATGATGGTCCACGCTGTGGGGGCTCAGTGCGCTGAACAGATAAATAAAACGTGAGGCAGCGGAGAGGCTCGAGGGACAGCCAAATTTCCTCAATTCACACAAGGTGACGCCCCTCCTCAACACCTAATCCTGCGTGCCCTCCCATTTTCCGAGCAGGCGACCGCAACACATTGGCTGTGAAACAAGAGCCAATCCATTCACAGTTTCACACTTTTCCGCGGAGGACGGCTAGACCGTGCCGCGGACGGACGGTGACACGGGTGCGCTGCGAGTATAGCGCGTGCAGTAGATGCAGGCACAGCGACTACACAGTGCCGCGTGCGCCGCACGCGCCAAGTTCAGCTTGGCTTCGGCGCGATCTCACGTTCTGCGATCAACTCCCTTCATGCCACAACAGACCACTACTGCCCAGTAGGCTACAGGCGATTCCTTCCTGTATATGTCGCTGGCGCAATTCCTTCTAATCTGCTGCGCCGCGACGACGCCTCTGCCGGCGGCCGCTACGAACGCGGCTGGCCGCAATCGCCTTGAGCATCTCGCACAGCGCTACTTCAATGCTTGGAACGCAAAGGACAGCAGTAAGCTCGAGCTTCTTCTGTCGAGTGATGCGCAGCTTCGCGACTGGGAGATCCACAAGACAGGGTCAGCTTCCGTGGTACAGGCCAACATGGACATCTGGAAGCGCGTGCCAGGCATTTTCATCGAGGTGCTTACGATTCACGTGAGCAACGACACGCGGACGGTATGCGCCGAGATAGTCGTCAAGCTCACGGCGAGCGAGTCGCTCAAAGTTGTCGATGTCATAACGTTCGATAGTCAGAACATGATTGCCTCGATTCGGGCGTACAAGGGATGAGCCAAGTGGAGATTGCAAGTTGTGAGTCTAGAGTCCGCGGAGCGCGAACATCGGCCTGCGGGCCCCTGCGGCCATCAGTCTTTTCAGCCTGTTCCCTATGACGTCGCCTACCGGTGCAGCGCTCCCCCCGGTGTCTTTTCACCGGTGCAGCGCAAGCCGTGAGAGGCCATGTACAAACACTCACAATCAAATTGCGCGCGGCAGAGGGTGTCGGGTGATAGTAGGATTCCTAACTCGGCTATCTTTTTTCGGCCGTTTGAATAAAGAAATAAAGAAATAAATCAAAGATACTCCTCTCCATGAGTCGGAATGACGTCGAGTTGGTTTCGGGCGAGGCCGCGAGGCCGAGGGGAATTGCGAATTCACAGGAACAAGCGCCTGCGCCCCAGCTGACACGGCCTGTACGGACTGTAAAATGTTGCGAGTGCCGAGCCGCCTCGTGGTTTTCGCCACCATGATGGTCGTGTCTAACACTTTGCTTACGCCGATCACACGCGAGATCTACGCAACAAAGGCGCACGACCGCTCCGGCAAACTCCGCAGCTTCTCCAATCCGTTCTTCCTCGAGTACGTAATGTTTCTTGCGATGGCTTGTGTTGGTCTTGTTGACGTTGCCATTCACTGCCGGAGACGCAAAGTTCGAACATCGCTCGTCCAGGCCGATCTGCCTGGCACACCGATGCTGATCGCATCAGACGCCACTCCTCTCAAGACACCAGGAACGCGCCTCAGGCGGGAGCTTCTGCTGCTCATCATACCAGCAGCGCTCGATTTCCTTGGGAGTTGGCTCATCTTTGCAGGGCTGCTGTGGGTGCCTGCATCGGCCGAGACGATGTTGGCCTCAGCTGGCACTGTCTTCAATGCACTGATCCGTTGGTTGTTCCTCAAAAAGCCTCTAAGACCCAAGGAAGTGTTCGCCATTGCGGTGTTGACATGCGGCTGCACCCTGATCGGCCTGTCACAGCTTCTCGAATCTAAGGCCAGCTCCATCGGCTTGTCCAACACCCTACTCATCGGAGTAGGGCTCTGCCTCTGCGCCGAGCTTGCCATGGCTGCGGAGAACTCGGTAGGCGAGGTACTTTTGCAGCAGAGCGAGCTCTCTACGTATGCCTCCGTCGGCGCGATGGGCATGTACGGAGTGGTCGCCTACGTGCCAATCTTTGCTGTGCTCGCCGCGACGCCGAATCCGCCGGTAATCCGCCGGCACTTCTTCTAACGTGTTGAACCTTATCCACGTCCACTGCCCTGCAGCGCTTCATTGAACCTCGCATAGCCTTCGAAGACCTCCTTGAGCTCCTTGAGCTCATGGCTGCTCAGCTCTCGTGGGTGCCTGCGTGCATGTAGGCCCTGTGCAACGTGTCTGCTATCTGGCACGAGGACATTCGTGACGACATGCACATGCTCTCCGACTCGGCCGAGCTTTGGATCTTGATCGGCGTGGCCTTCGTGTGCCTCTTCTTCTACAACATCGGGCTCTTCGGGGTCTGTGAGCATGGCTCTGCCTTGCAGTCCGCCGTTCTCAACTTGCTTGTGGCGCCGCTCGTGTGGCTGATCGACATGTCGCTTTACTGGACGGGACACGGCCGCATGGGCACAGCCGAGAGATGGCATGAGTTGAGCTGGTTGCAGCTCGTCGGCTTTGGTCTGGTCATCATGGGGACGGTGATCTTCCATTACGCCGATGGCGACGGGGATATCCATTCCAACGTCCGCGACTCCGCGACAGCTCACGACGAGGGCGTGTCGCCTCTGCTGATAGTGTCTCGCACAGCGAGGGACGTGGTCGACGCGCCGCGCTCACAGGGTCGAGGGTGAAGCGAGCTCCCGACAGCTGTACAGGCCCGTATCCTCTACTCTCCAGGCTCCGGCCCCTCCGGTGCATGGTAGAGTCAGCCGACAATCATCTCGACTGGCCACACGACAGGGAGATTCTCGTCGCCGACGAGAGCTGGGAGACCCGGCAGGCCGGCAGGGTTGGACGAGCGGAGGGTGCGTTGCGCTCGCGGCGAAACCATTGTCCTCCTACGTGTATTGGGCCAAACCCAAAGAGCCTAGGGCCTAGAAGTAGCTGTGCGGTACGGTGCCGAGTAGAATCAAGTGTATATCATAGCCTTAGCGGAAACCGAACACAACACGTGTACGATTCCCACTCGGGGTGCGCAGCGCACTGCGCAGACGAGGGTATGCGTAACGCTTGGTAAGCGAAGATCAAATTCGCCTCAAGCGTGCAGCGTGGACACCGCACGATCGGAGGATGGGACCGGACACCACGTCAGCGGTGACTGTGCAGCGACCGTCGGCGAGCTCGGGGGGCAGCGTCATTGGGTCTTTCCGCTTACGCAAGTCACTGATGATTAATTATGATGGAGTCTGAATACGTGTTCTCAGGTGATAACCCGCTTTTCGCGAAACGCCACATTATAGACATCGGATGACGCCCACGCACCTGCCAAAACGCCGTTATAAACGCACAAGCCGCCGACAGCCAGGCCGCCGTCGCACCTTCTACATCCCCAGGTCTTGTAGCTCTGGTACACGACACTACGACTTGTTCATCCGTCGACTCTGCCGACTGAACCTCGCCTGCCCTCACCGCTCTGAACTCGCGCATGAAGAGGATGTGCGCGTGCCAATGGCTGCGTGCTCACTAGTGGAATTCAGTCCATTCAGGCAGCACGCCAGCTGGCACGATGACGGGATCACCTGTGTGGAATTCATTGGCGCGGCCGCCACACTTGGCAGAGCCGTCTTTGCGTCGCCCGTTGGCCTCGGCCTCATAGTACTCCTTGCGCAAGTCGCGCGGCGTCGTCTCGTTGCCGTAATAGATTGCGAAGAGGGCCCGGCGCCACGTGTTACTGGTGTTCTTTGCGCTCCTGTGTGGCATGAAGTTGTCATAGATGAGCACGTCGCCCTTGTCGAGCTCGATAGGATGAAACGGGCCCATGTCCGAGCAGGTCCACTTGCCATCGTCGTCCCTGTGCTGCAGCCAACCCTCTTTGCGTTGCCACGTCTCCCAACCGACCTCGGGGCACCCGTTGGCAAGTGTCATCGCGTCCACGGCCACCATACACACGTACGCGATGAAGCCGCGCTTCTCGGGCGACTCGTACTGCGGCACACCCAGCCCGCGGTAGCCGTCCTGGTGCTGCGCGTACCCGCCACCGCCCGGGGCCTTGTAGTTGAGCTTGTCCTTGTACAGTGCGACTGCCTCACCGGCGAGGAGTCGCACGACTGCTTGCAGTGGCGAGTCGGGGCCGCGCAAGAAGGCGTTGAGCCCCGGGTGGTGGTCGGCGTAGGCCTCGGTGCGGCTTGGCACCGTCTTGCCGTCGACGTCCTTCTCCCATGTGTGGAACGGGCCGTTGACGCACACGCCGTCATACGGCAGCTTGGGCACCTCGTGAGCGAACCGGCCAAGCTGCTCAGCAGTGGACGCACCGAGCCACTCCTCGCAGCGCAGCACCACATAGCCCTTCTCGTGCCACTGCGCGAGCAGCTCCGTCGCGCGCGGCGAACGCAGGCACTTCTGTGCCGGGATGGGCGGCGCCCACAGCCTCGCACGCTTCCCGCAGTCATCGTCCTTGTCCTCCTCATTGGCCTCGGGCGGCGGCGTCGTGAAGCCGGTGATGGTGTTGCCCTTGCGCGAGTACGTGGCGAAGGCCGCGCACTCGGCCGCCGTCGAGGGGCCGCGCACGATGCATGCCTTGACCATCTCTTCGTAGTGGTCGAGGTCCTCAACGGGCCAGTGGGGTTCCTTTGCCCCTTCGTCCCACCGGCGCATCTCGACGCACGTGCCGAACATAGGGTCACGCTCAAAGATGGCGGCCTCCTCGGCATTCATCGGTCCTCCCTGGAACTCGAGCGTGCGTTGCGAGCCCTTGCTCAGCTTATCGTGATAGTCGGCCTCCTTGAAGCACAAGAAGCGCTTTGCGAGCACGTGTCCTTCGGTGATGTGCGCCACCGTCTCGTCGAAACCCTTCATGCGCAGCCACGTGCTGCCGATGACGTCGTGCTGGGCGCGCAACTGCGATTCATCGGCGCCCTCGGGGATCTCACAGTGCGACAGGATGCCGAGCTTCTCGGCGATGCAGCCCTTCTCGGGAGCCTGCAACGAGATGGACGCAGCCCTCTCGCCGTTGCTGATCATGGATCGCTCCGAGTTTGGAATCTGCGAGGCTCGGATCGTGGCGCGTCAGCGAGCGAGAGCACCCGGGGATGCGCACTCGTGGTTTTTATGACGCCGCGCTCACCTCGCGTGCGAGCTTCCAGCCGATGTCATGCAGAAGTGCGCCCACAATGACTTCCTTGGGTGCACCTGCCATGGCCGCCTGCTTGGCCGCCTGCAGCCCGTGAATGCGCTGCGAAAGCGTGCCGTACGAGGAGCCGTCATCGTAAAAGTCGCACAACTCTGACCAGACCGAGGCCTTGTGCTCCGCGGTGGCCATGGAAATGAATGCGGCGACGCGGTGATGCCGCAGCCCGACGGGAGCGCCGAATGCCGTCGGCGCCGATTCGGGAAAAGTTTTTTGTGCGAATTCTACAGAACACGGAGTTTGCGCAATGAGCGGGGGTCGGACACATTGACCTGCTTGACATGGCGCGTGCGAACACGGGGGCTGACAACGCGTGTCGACGGAGGAGAGCGCCGGTCGGGTGACCGCCATTGCAAGCGCAGTCGTAGTCCATCGCCACCAGGGGTTCAGCAGTGCGCCATGAGCTATCTCATGCCGCACCTCAACACCGGGTGGGCGGTCGACCAAGCCATCCTCTCAGAGGAGGATCGGGTCGTAGTCCTCCGCTTTGGGCACGACTACGACCCCACCTGCATGCAGATGGACGAGGTGCTCTACGGGATCGCCGAGCTAGTCAAGAACTATGCCGTCATCTACCTCGTCGACATTAGCGAGGTACCCGACTTCAACACGATGTACGAGCTCTACGACCCGTGCACCGTGATGTTCTTCTTCCGCAACAAGCACATCATGATTGACCTTGGCACCGGCAACAACAACAAGATCAATTGGGCCATCCCAGACAAGCAGGAGATGATCGACATCGTTGAGACGATCTACCGCGGCGCGCGCAAGGGCCGCGGCCTCGTCGTGTCACCCAAGGACTACAGCACCAAGTATCGTTACTAGAGAGAGCGCGCGCAGCGACGTCGAGAGGCAGAGGGCCGCTAGGGCCATCGCTTAGTATGATGACAACGTACAAATGTCCCACACTGCCACACACACGGCCATCTACCCATCTCTTAGGGTCGGGCCTTATATCGTTATATCGTCGCCATAGCCACGAGCGAGCCGAGACAACGATAAAGGTCACCCCGGCCGAGCGAAAAACGCACAGCTAATCTCTCCGTCCTCCCCTTCCGAGCAAGGAGGAGGCGGTGAGGGAGGGGGCAGGCGAGGCCATGATCCCTCCGGCTGGCGTTCACCTGGATCCTGCGTTCGGCCATTCGGCTTCTCATGGATCCTTGTCTGGATTGCGGACACCCCGCGCCCGGATCGCCCGGAGACGAGCGAGCATGCGCCCAAGCCGTGATCGGTTATGAGCCTCCTCAGCGCCCTCCTCAGTGGGCTGCAGCGCATCGGCGGCCTCCTGCAGCGCGTCGGCGGCGCCCTGCAAGATGTCCGCGGCACCTTGGACGATGTCGGCGGCCCCTTGCTGGACCACATCGGCGGCGCTCGCCTGAAGGAACCCGAAGGCGCCTGGCTTGGCCTTGCCAGAGAAGTTGTACAGGAATATGGAGGCGATGACCATGGCGAGCCCCTGCAAGAAGGCGATCGTGGGCATCGTGCGGGTCTGGACGCAGCCGACAGCGAAGGTGAGCACGATCGCGATCGCCGTCGCATACGTCTTGAGGACATTGTCAGCATACTTGACAACGGCTGCGACGAGTAGACCTCCGAGTGCCTTGAGAAGGACGACGTTCCATACGAGGGCCGAGAAGCCCACAAGCGGCCCCTGGGCGGCGATCGTGGGCCAGTCCGCCACCACGAGCGCCGCGGCCTGCGGCAGCGAAAAGAGACCGAGCTGCACGTTGCGCATCCAGATGCTGACATCGCTCTGTGTCTTGACGACCTTCTCGAAGTAGACGTTGGCGAAGCCCGAGAGCAGCGACGAGGCGAGCACGGCCGCCACGCCAACCGCGACCGCGCTCCCCGCCGCGCTCGACGCCGCCGCCGCCGCCGCCGCGGCCGCGCCGCCCTTCATCGCTGCCTCCGTGTATTGCACGAGGCCGACTCCCGCACTGAGCAGAGAGAGGGCAATCCACTGCTGCCGGCGCAGCGGCTTGCCGAGGTAGAAGACGAAGAAGAGCGCGGTGAAGAGCGTCTTCGACTGCGACCACAGCTGGTACGAGGTCGCCGACAGCCTCGAGAGGGCGACAAAGAAGAGTGCGTTCTGCAGGCAGTAGCATAGTGCCGGCACGGCCATCTGCAGCGTCGAGCGCCAACGCACGAAGATCTGCTGCCACACCTGCTGCAGCATGGCGCGCACGCCGCCCACGTCCTTTGCGATGAGCCCCAAGCAGATCGGCAGCTTGATCACCTCGGCCACGAGGACCGCCACGCTGCCCAGGTAGAGCTGGCCGCCGCCGGCTGGCGGGATGCGCGAGTTACGCGCAAGGATCGCGGTGAGCGAGTTCTGAAGCACGAGCAGCACGATCAGGGCGTACTTGACCAAGGCCGTCTGCTTGCCTTCGGCAGCGCCGTCGGCGGCCGCGCGCACGCTTATGCGTGCACGGTGGCCGCTTCCCCGGACGGCTGCGGCGCGGCTGCATGGCAGCGACGCAGGGCATTGCGGGGACAGCTGCGGCAAGCGAGACGGCGCGGTTAGCCGTGCTAACGGCAAGCTGCTGTGGTAGCCTGCTGCCAGCGGAAAGAGCAGCACTGTCGCTGCGGTCCATCGCATTGACAAAAAATGACCTGGACCAATCCCTCGACGATCTCGACGATCTCGCGCGCCGAGTTGAACGTTTGGATCACGTGAAATTGCCCCACGGCAAGTCGCACCACCACAGGTCCCGTGGAGACACAGCGTGGAGGGCGCAGGCAGCCGAGACGAACGCAGTGAAGTTCGCGTGAAATTGCCAACTCGGCAAGACGCACGACCGTCAGGAACGCAAGTGAAGTTGGAAGCTGACAAGCAACTTCAGGGCATCTTGCTAACAAGCAGGTACGACTCTTCTACTTCTTTATCTCTCTTATAATCGGCGGGCTGACACCGAGAGCAATCGATAGCACTTGTCGTTGAGTCGATTTGTGTTCAACTGTGCTTTTTCGACAGGCCGGGCGAGGTCCGTCGTCCGAGGACGGAGGAGCGTCCCGACTCCCGTCCAGGTGGAGGAGTCACGTCAGGACTAACTCACTCGTCGGCGTTGCCGTTCCCGACCCGTCGCAGCTTACACTTCTGCAGACAGAGCAGGCAGGGAAGAAAATTTTCTCACTGTCCATTGATCATGACCGTTCCGCTCACGTGCGTGCCCTCACTCCAGCAGTGGAGGGTTTCAACGGTCGTCTTTGCGGGCATGCGCCGTGCGGAGAAGATGACGACGACGGCGTCGCCTGCCCCGACGGCCATGCGCTGGGGCGGCGCGCCGCGCAACCCTCGGCACAGTGGGTGCGTGCGCAGCGTCACGCCGTCGCGTACGCGGCAGAACTCGACGCAGCTATGCGGCTCGCGGTGGCAGAGCAGAAGCAGCTCATCTCCTAAGAGACCGCAATCGCTCAGCCCGCTGTCGCTCTGTCGTGCGAGCACGCGCAGAAACTTGCCCTCGAGTGTGAAGACGTACAGCCCATCGTTCCAGGAGGCTACATACAGCCGCGCCGCCGCCGCACTCGCACTGGCCATAGCCGCGGCACTGCTTCTGCAAGCGGGCGACAACGAAGAGGAGTCACCACGCTTCGCGGCCGGGGTACCTGTGAAGGTTAGCTGTGAGGAGTAGTCACTACGCTTCGCGGCCGGGGTACCTCCCTTCGCAGGCGTGATCCCCTTTGCGGGCGTCGTCGTGAGCGTGACCACCTTTTCCAAGGGCATCGCACCCTTTGTGGGGGACGCCGAGGCCGCCTCCGTGTGCCGCCTCAGCGGCGTCGGCGTCCAAGAAGTGTACGCGCCAGCGCCGTCGGCGGGCGGCGCCGGCACTGCTACCATGCCCCGCAGGTTGGGGATGCCGCCGTGGCTGACCTTGCGCAGCACGACAAGCGTCTCGGGACTGAGGACGTGGAACGCATGGCACGTGACGACGTACAGCGTGCCACGGTACAATTCCATCGCGTGGGCCGGAGGTGCTGGCCGCACTGTCCCCACAGGTGACACGAGCGAGTCTGTCCGTGCGAGCACGGCGCCGCAGGCCAGCCCGAACCGCCGCAGCCGCCCCCCCTTTTCGAGCGCGTACAGCGAGCTGCCATCCGAGCGCAGGTGCAGCACGCATCCGAGCGGTGCTGTAGGGTCGGCAAGTACCCGCTCCACTTGACACCTATCATACGTAAGCAGCGCGATGTGCAACTTGTCGGCGACGCAAAGCCGGCCGTCGGGAAGCAGCATGGCCGCACTCGGCTCGCTCACGAGCGGTGCGGCGACCGCGGCGGCGCTGGGCACGAGCAAACGGAGCTGCTCAAGGTGCTGCACCCATGCCGCGCGCCAAGCACGGCACACTGCAGCGGCTGCCCTGTCTCGCAGCGCCAGGCACTCAAAGACGCCGCTGAGATGATCCGCGTCGAGGAGCACAGCCTCGCGCGAGGATCTGCTCGGGATTGCCGCGGCCCAAGGAACATAGTCCTCGTCGGAGGCTGCCTCTCCGCACACGTCGTGGACGACGGCCTCGTTTGCAACGGGCGCTGTGGCCACGCTTGCTGTGAGGGTCGCCCGCGTGCTCAGCAAAATCGCCGAGGCCGCAGCCGCCGCAAGAACCAGCGTCGCTCGAACAGGCGCACTCCTGCGCCTGATAAACGAGCCGATCTTCATGATCACAATGGTGATCGCCGCGATGTGAGCCGCAAGATGAAGTGCCTGCTGCGGATTGGCTGTGCCTGTCGAACCGTATCTTTGAACGTATCTTCGCATGGCGTCATGAAGGCGTCGGCGAGAGAAGATGCCGTCTGAGCCAGCGTCCGGTTCGGCCTGTTCGGCCGGTGGCCACGCTCCTCCGCTGGCAGGCGGCGCGGCCGACTTCGTAGGAAACCTACATCGCGCCATTTTTTGCTGTGAAGTGACGCAGGGAGGCCGCTCAGGAGGATGTTCATAGGTGTTCATTCACAACACACCAACACGTACAAAGCAAACTCAAATACGCGAAGGGCAGCACCTCGAACGTTCATTGACTTTCGATCAATTTCCCCACACCTCGAGGTTCGTCAACCCCGTGAATAGCTTAAAGGATGGTCGACGTCACTATGATGATGCTGATTCCCATTGCCGCGCTGGTGGTGCGCACACCCGTGCTCCATGCAAATGCCCACCATCATAGCGACACCCGTGCATCATCGCGCTGCCCACACGCACTCATGCAAATGCCCACCATCAAAAATGTCTCCGAGATAATGGTATCTAGCGACCAGGCGAAGGTGCAGCAGCTCCTCACAAAGAGCGGAGAAGGCGAGCTTCCAGGATGGGTCTGGCGGGCAGCAGTTCTAGGTCTGACAATTGTTTGGGCGAGCAATTTCGCCACGACCAAGATGATGTATGCCACGCTGCCATCGCTATTACCCTCAGAGAATGCTGCACTCCGCTTCAGCATTGCCGGCCTGGCGTTAGCGCCATTCCTCGCACGTGGAAGCAGCGCAGCCCTCCTGGGCGGTGTTGAGATCGGATGCTGGATCTCGCTTGGCTACTTTGGGCAGGCAATTGGCCTTGCAACGACGAGCGCAGACAAGTCTGCATTCATTTGCTCCCTTCATGTCCTCTGGGTAGCTGGCGTGATGGCGTTCCTCAACCGACGCTTCGAGGCTCAGACCGTCGCGTCCGCTATCATTGCCGTCGTGGGTGTCGGCATCCTCGAGCTTGGCGGCGCCTCGAGTCCCTGCATCGGGGACCTCTGGTCCCTCGCTCAACCTATCGGATTTGGGACGGGGTACATCCGGCTTGAGCACTTGATGCGTAAGTACCCCGACCAGGCGCTTTCCGTATCCGCCGCGAAAGTCGCGGTCGTCGGTTTGTTTGCTCTCGGCTGGGCCTCCGCTGAAGCAGGCGGGGCGCCGAATCTGCATCTGCCCGAGGTGGTCCAGAACCCGACTCTGCTGATGGGCCTGCTATGGATGGGCCTTGGCACCACTGCCCTGGCAATCGCGATCGAGTCGTACGCGTTCAGGTACGTGCCTGCGACAGATGCGACAATCATCCTCGCATCGGAGCCACTCTGGGCATCGCTGCTCGCCCTTGTCCTCATCGACGAGCAGTTCGGCGGGCTGGACGCCGTTGGCGGTACACTCCTCATCGCTGCGTGTGTTCTCAACGAGCTGCCCAAGGGCAGGCTCCCCATGTGGTTGGATTCTTCATGGCGTCTCCCAGGCGCCGATGCGGTCGACAGGGCGCGTAGCAAAGATACAGAAACGAAGGCAATGTGATGAGGCATCTGTGCAGGCGTCTTCGGCGCGCTCTTCTCTTGTGCAGCAGCGCTGGCTGCGGCATGCCAACAGACCATAATGGAGCGCGTTTATGTACCCGTACTATCCTACCTGTACCCTCCAACTTTCTTTAGAGACAATGTCACTGTAAGAGGTATTACCTACATTACCGCTGATGAGCGACGAGCCTGAGAGCGAGCCGGACGGGAACCGGAGCCTGAACAAGAACCAGGATGGAGCATCTGCTCGAACAGCTTCGCTCACAACATTTGATTGCTCGTGCTGATGGGATCGGCATTGCATTGGCCAAGGCTTCAGGCTGGGAGGGAACTATCGTCTGGTGGAAACGCTCAAACTTGACTTGA
>Ga0209550_10003316_pt1 | contig 15355 bp, 20 predicted proteins | sample LauGreSuBDMM15SN_2_FD_187567 | JGI IMG/M metagenome (GOLD analysis project Ga0209550, IMG submission 187567) | Freshwater lake microbial communities from Lake Michigan, USA - Su13.BD.MM15.SN (SPAdes) (version 5) | ecosystem: Environmental > Aquatic > Freshwater > Lake | place: Lake Michigan...
TACTGTGGATCGATTTGGTGTATTGCTGATCTTGAACAAGGCCACAGGATTCTATGATCTCACTGTGCTGAATGTCTATGAAGCAGTGTTGGCCCTGGGTCTAGATGAGACCCCCTACAAAGGCAATCAACAAAGACTAGATTGGTTCAAGGTGTTAGAACTTCACGGTGGCTATACAGGTACCAGTAGAATACATTTTACCCAGCCCAGTGGTTATGAAGTCACTGGCACATTCACCGTAAATGAAATTGACCCCACATATCTAGTGATAGATCTTGATATGGACACAGTTCCTACCAATACAGTATCACCTGTAACTGCCATTGTTGATCCCTACAAGTTTAGTCCTATTGAAAAATTTGGAACTATTGCTGCCATACCTGTGGGCACAAGATATCTAGTGCTGGATGATGTCAACAACAGTGTTAATGTGGGGCAACACGTGGAAGACGCCGGATGGAACAACTTTGATTCTGGTTCAACTGCATATGATGGTCCAGATGCTTGGAAAGATCTCATAGGCAATGACACAGTGATCAAGGCCAATTCCATAATCCAATGGACTGGTACTGTGTGGCAAGAAATGTTTGATCCCGGCACAGTGACAACTATTCAATATTTTACCAATTTGACCACAGGTGTGCAATACAAGTGGGACGGCACACAATGGTTGAGATCCTTCGAAGGCGAGTATGCTGCCGGATATTGGAGATTTGATCTAGACGCCTGATAAGTATTTAGATGCAACAACGTGCTGGTCTATTGTTTCTAAGTAAAAACACCCAACGAATTCTTCTTATATTAGAAGATGCCAAATGGACTGTGCCTACTTTTCCTAGAAGTAATTCTCTATTAGAAGACGTTGATCCGCTAATGAAGAATTTTTCAACTGGAAAGATTTTACCCATTGAATTATACCTCAGCGAGGATAGAGGATTTGAATACGGCACTTATGTATGTCTAGTTGATCAAGAATTTTTGACTACCAAGGCAGCATCAATTGCTTGGTGTGGATTAGATCATCTTCCAAAAAATCTACACAACGGTCTAAAAGCCACATTAAATAATTCTATCATACAATCCAAGATATCAACAATTTTGGAATTATCAAATTCGTTAAACTAACAACCAATTGGAGTTTAGAACAACAATGCAACAAATCAAAAAATCTAAAATATTTCAAACAGATCTAGCTCGATACAGCACTGCTATTGAAACAATGCCTGAAGGTCCTCTCAAAATTGAAGCTGATAGATTATTGTCTTCATTGATCGGCGAAGTTCGAAGAATGGACGAAATGCATACCGAAATGGTTTACACCAAACAATTGCCCTCAATGGGACAAGAATTTAGAGAAAAGATCAGTAATATTCGAAAACAACTAGATCAAAAAATTAAAAATATTTAATTTTAACAATTAACAATTACTGCATCAAACGCTATTGAAATTCTTTCAGTGTCAAGATAATTCCGTTGGACGTTGTGCATGATCCAAGCAGGAAATAGTACAAGCCTTCCGGTTAATGGATTAATTTCGTGCCCAAAACAATTAAAATAATTATTTTTTTCAATAAGACTAGGATTTATACAGTGTTGTAATGCGGCTACTGGACTGTGTAACACTAAATTTCCGTTTTCCGATGTTCCTGATCCTTTTACATAATATACAGCACTAAAAAAAGCATCAGGATGTATGTGTGGCATATCTATAGGTTGACAATTATCAACATTTGTCCACGATCTTAAAATATCTAATTTTGTATTTTTATCTAAACCCATTGCTTTGTAAAATGTATTAAATCTCTCATATACTTCTTGTAGCAATGGATGTAATTCAGGACTGGTCATATCTAAAAAGCGGCTTTGATTTTGTTCCATTAGGGGTGCACCTAAATTTCCTTTTACGGATTTTTTACAAAACTCTTCTAATATCTTATTATCTAAATTTAAATTATCAGATGCAAGTGGAGTTGCAAATATCGATGCTATTTCCATAATTATAAACCTATATTAAAAGATATTGCTACCTTTTCGCCTACGGGCTGTGCCTTATTCCCGTGAAGCATTTCGTTTTTAAATAACAACATTGATCCGGGCACACACGGATAACTATAGTCTTCATAGGTCATGTGATTATAATTCAACGACTCCATTCTAACTTTGTTTAAATTATCATAAAATGTAATAGTTGATTCGGCAGGCGCTTTTATATAAAATACACCCGATATTAAACAGTCACCGTGATTGTGTGGGAATAGAAAATCATTTTGGTAACTTATATTAGCCCACATTTTGTGAAATTTAGAGTTGTCGATTGTGTATTGATTGTACACCATCTTTGTCATAAAGTCTTTAGCAAACCACATACATAGATCTGACAATTCTTTAAAATTAGGATTTAAAAATAACTGGTCATCGATGCTGTGTGTAGAATTAACATTTAATGAACCTGTTCTTTTTACATCAATAGAATCTATTATATTGTGTACAACACTATCAAGAGTTGTTAATTGATCTAACAATAGATTATGTACACGATATATCGGTTTAGGAAACAAAAGATCAATAGTTGATTCCATCTTTATAAATCGTATTTTTAAGATAATGATAATGGCTTGGTGACGCTTCAGCTGCTGATCGCCATTTCTTTTTATTTTGTTCCCATGTCTTATTACTATTTTCAGCAATTTCTCTATAGTCTCTTTTGTGCAAAAATTCCATAGTGCGTAATCGCATATGATCTAATGGTAAGAAATTTAATCCGGTAGCAATAAAATGTAGGCCTTGAGGATAGGTAGTTCTATAGGTCCAATTGGTCATATATTGAAATGATAAATCATGATAGCCAAATTGTTTTCTGTTAACAAGGTCTGGCATCCCGGGATCAAAAGTTTTATTAAAAATTGCTCTCCAATATTCAGTATCGGTTCTTCTGCTCAATGAGTAGTGTATAGCAACAAATTCTAAAAAGTTAGTAAACACCAGTCTTGTGGACGTATTATAAACATCTCGATCCCACTGTGATACTTTGTTATATCCGAGTGATTTTACTAAATGTAACAAGAATTCGTGTGCAGAATACAACCCAGTTGATTCAAGCGGCTCTATAAATCCTGCACTTAATCCAATAGCACATACATTTTTAACCCATCCACGGTGTGATATTCCTGATTGAAATTTAAGTTCTCTAAAATTGTATTCTTCAATTTGTTCTCTAGTTCGAGGAATCTTCATTTTATCCGAGCACAGATAATTTTTAAATTCTTCTAGTGCATCTTCGGGGCTAATAAATTTATCGCAGTACACATATCCTGTACCAATCCTAGAAATTAACGGGGTATTCCAACACCAACCATTACCTAATGCTGTACAATTAGTCGATACTTCTAATTCTTTTTCAATATCTATATACGGAACCTGGCAAGCCCAAGCACGATTATTTGGAAGCTCGTGTTCAAAACTATCAAATGGCTCTTTTAAAGCATCTCCGATCAATAGTCGTTTAAAGCCTGTACAATCTATAAACAAGTCGGCCGTAATTTGTTCTCCAGAATCAAGAACAAGATAATCAACGCCACTATCGTTTGTGGTAACTGATGTTACTTGGGCCTTTATATGTTTAACACCTTTAGGAATCGCATACTTGTCGCGAAGCCAGATGGCAAATTTAACAGCATCAAAATGATATGCGCTATCTCTATGAAATTTAAAAGTATCAAACACTCCTGTAGTGTTTGTATTAATACGATCAAGTTCGATTAATGTTGCTGCCGGAACAAATGTAGTAGCATAGTCGCTTGCCGGTATAGATGGATCAAACAATTTTTTAAGATGCCAATCAATGGTACCTAGATTAGATGTTCCGTCTAAACAGGTTTCGCCAAACGGATATTGAAAAGTTCCAGAATCAACTTCTTCAAAATCTCTAAATTTAATACCAAGTTTATAAGAAGCATCACAAGCAGCCATAAAATCTTCATCTTTTATATCTAACGCGGCTAGCCAATTGTTAATAGCACCTAATGTGCTTTCACCGACACCAACAGTTGGAATATTAGGGCTTTCGATCAGTATAATTTCTTTGTCTGGAAAACTTTTAACAAGTGTAGATGCTGACATCCATCCGGCACTTCCGCCGCCTACAATAACAATTTTATTAATATAAGGATTTATCATTCGTGCACCGTAAAATCAAAATTTATCACACAACGACCTTTATATTTGACTGGGCTATTTCCTGAATGATAATACAAGCCGTCAAATAATACCCCTTCACCTTTCTTTGGGGTGTTTGTAAAGATTGGTTGCAAGTCTGGTTCATTTTTAGTTAGTACTGTTGGCAAATTTAAATTATCATATTTTCTATTAAAGATAGTAGTATCGCCGTCACTATCGTATACATAATAAACAAATGTATAAAATTGTTCAGTGCTCATAATATCAATGTGAGGTGGGTTAAACATATCTTTAGTATGTCCCGGAAACTGCGGAGTAAGTCTTAATCGAATTCGTAAAATATCTTTGATTTTAATATCTTTTTTAAATTCTAAAAAACGTAATACCATTTTAAAAAAATGAAAATATTCTGTTTGTGCGTGTCCGTCGGAGAAACAAGTATGTGCAAACGCAAACGCATCTGATACACGAGGATCCTCAAAAGGACTATCAGAGTCTTTATACAATTCACCCGGAAACTGTGCAATGGTTGGTCTAAAAAACCAAGGCATATTAAACACAACTTCTTCAATTTCGTTTTGTAGTGTCTCTGGAATAAAGTCTTTAATAACTTCTGCGATTTGATTAAATTCTAAATTCATTAAAAATTCTCCGCTATTACTGTAATGTTGTTTAGCACAGGCACATTGATTTTACTAAAATTACAATTAAACGAAACGATAGTTTTATTGATATTTTCTTTTATTTTAGGTGCTCTATGTATAACAAAGCTAGGAAATATAAGGATATCTCCTTCTTTTATGTCCGGCATTATAATTTGTTCCTGATTAAATGGGTTTACTAATTGTGTTTTTGGCGCATCATCGGAAAGATCAAGGTAATACACGCCTGTAAAATTACTACCATGTGTATGCCAACCGTGGATATCATTTAATTTATATTGCTGAAACCATAATTCGTCTACATGGCATTCTATATATCCGCATATCGTAGCAACATCATTTAGTAAAGCATCTAAATTAGGTTTAAAATAATTTACCCACGGTCTAGTAAAATTAGTAGCCATTGACCAATCTAATTTAGTAATGTTATCGCCATGATAATCGTCTTTAACTATCAGTGACTCGGGAGATTGTTCCTCCATTAATGTTAACATAGTCTGTTTCATTTCTAAATGATTAGAGAATTGAAAAGTTAGATAAAAACTATCTAGATGATGTTTGTATACATTAACCGGCTTCATCTTATTACTTCTGGTTTAAAAGGACTTTGCCAATAACGTTCGTAAGTTTCTACTTCAGTAGTTACTGATGGATAAGATGTATGATGCGTTGCTTGAACTGCGTCTGCATAATAAACAAGATAGTTACGTACTTCAGTGTTATTAAGAGGAGTTGATAGTTTAACTGGGTTACGTTTTGTATAGCCTAACTGTTCTAACCATAACGCATAATTTAACGGACTAAAAACTTTTGTATCTTCAAACAACATTGACGTGTTTAAAAAATCAGTATTAACATGATTCTCTATAATTGCCGTTAATCGTTCGCTTGGTTTGTAGTTGGCTTTAACGTGTTGCCAAAATGGTTCGTCTCGTTCAGTATGTGAATAGTGCATACTAACAAAATCAATAGCATCTTCAAATGCTGTAGTCATATCTAAATTATATCTAGCGGACTCTAAAGGAGTAAAGTAGTAATGTTTGATTTTATCAACTAGTTTAGTAATTCCTAAATGTATTAGTGCTAGTCCTGTACTTTCTAAAGGCTCTATAAATCCTGCACTTAAACCAATGCTAACTACATTTTCTTGCCATATTTCGTTTTTATAATAGGGATCCCATTTGTGTTTAGTAGTGTCTGCCATCTTATGATCAGACCAAAATTTTTGTAAACATTCTTTGGCCTGTTCATCTGTTACACAGTTTTTATCATAGACAATACCTGAACCAATTCTAGTGCGTGTAGGAATAACCCAAATCCATCCTACTTCTGTAGCAACAGCTTTAGTGTAAGGATGCAATTCTTTTGCTCTGTCATTATATTCTACGTGACAACTCTGTGCGGTATTACAGAATAATCGTCCATAGACGTCGTTCTTAACAGGAGTTTCTGTAAGTAAATTTCTAAAACCAGTACAGTCAATATAAAGGTCCGCTTCGACTCGTTGATTGTTTTCTAAAACTAATCCAGTTACTTTATTACCATCACGTTTAACTTCTTTAACACCGCTTTGAATGTGCAATAGACTATCTTTAATTCTTTCTTTAACATATCTTACAAACTTAATACAGTCAATATGATATGCTTGAGGAGAAGATTCTACAGTATTGTTTATTACTGCACTGTCATATGATGCAATAGCATAACGCTTAAAGTCAAGATCCTTGTTATGTGTCCACATCTCATATTGACGTAGTCCATTAACTACATATGACGATGTTCTAAATGGGTGCCATACTGTATTACCTTTTCTAACCCAGTCGGGATATAAAATGCCAGCTTTGGGAGTTGTATCTATATTGTTTAACCAATCCCAGTGATCAAAACCACAAGCATCCATAAAAGGTTTAAAGGATAAGATCGTTGCCTCACCTACTCCAATCGGAGTACCAACTTCTTTATCAATAACGGTAACTTTGCAATGAGGTAGATTATTAGTGATATATGCGGCTGCACTCCATCCACTGGTTCCGCCACCTACAATTGCTATCGATTTAATTGTTTTCATATTGTCTTGTTAATTGTATTCTTTCTTTTGCCAAAATAACTTTTTATATCCACCCATGAAATATTGTCTAATTTTAGCAACTGATAGAGACAATATAGGATCGTGTTCTTTAAATTCCGCCAGCCATGCATCCCGTTTAACAGGAATCATCTGCATATATGGGGTTCCTTTAGGAATAATTCCTTCAAATCCTTGTTGAACAAAGAACGGATGATTGGTATTATTTTCCATATAAAACTTGTCATTATCTATTATAGCAGTTAAATTTAAAAAGGGCAAGTCAGTACGATTGAATGGCTGTGTATATAACATAGAATAGCCATCGGGTAGTTGCGGAATCCAAGGCTGCTTCCAAGTAAACTCTTGGGCACAGTATCCTGTTGGGGGAGGAACGTGTTGCCTATCGGACGTTCTGTGCTCCATAATTTGTGGACCTCCAGAGTATCTATATTCAAAGTGTCCCTCATTTGTATTAATATAAATGTCACACCAAGTTTCTTGAATGTATCCCGATGTAAATGGATCCAAAAAAGGCATACATGCCTTCAACGTTAAATTTGCATACCCGTCGGAATCAATTTTCATCTTGTTATTTGTATACAAGGGGACTTTCTTTAACCAATCAGGTATGTAGGCCTTTGCAGGTTTAGGTTTAGTAGCTAATATTTCAACTTCTTTAGAGGTAGGACGAAATACGATATTTTTCATTATTTAAATTTTGGTCCGACCGCCCATACTACAATAGATTTTCGTACTCCCGAGGTTACTGGAGTAACTCGATGTAACATAAAGCTAGGAAAAATAATAGCAGTTCCTCGCTTTTGTTCTACTACTAGTGGTTGCTCTGGTAATCCTGTTTGTATTTGAAACTCTCCGCCTTCGTACTCCGAAGGATCATTTAAGGGCATGGTCATTGACAATTTGCGTGTCTGTACCATCTTATCTGATTTCTGTGAACCCATGATAGTATCCATATGCCAATCATATTTTGCCCCGACGGTGCTATACTCTGTATATTGTACAGCATCATACCCTGTTAAGTCAAATCCATAATACTTGTCATTGACAAAAGAGAGTGTTCTGCTTAGTTTTTCAAAGATCCAAGTATTGTTACCGTTTGGTTGAAAAAATCTTACTGAAGATTCTCTATTTGGGGAAGTTGTAGATTCGCCGTCATCACCAACAACTGCTCCTTTCTCTAATTCTAAATTCTCACCGTAAAGTGCAATAGCAGTCAATTCATCTTGTGTAAATGTGTCGTTTTGCCAGCAGAATGGATAAGTGATCTCTGCTTTTTCTTTAGGATTTAATGATAAAAATGTTGCCATACGGGTCTCAATTTAAAAAAAATTTAGGTTAATATTAATTCTAGATTTTTGATCTGTGCAATGTGTACTTTGATGAGGTAGTGAGCTATCAAAAAATACCATTCTATTTGCTACTGATTCTATTTCAGTTCCGTCATCTAGAATAGTTTTACCATTGTTGGTATTAATATAGTAAATGCCACCACGATGTTTAAAATTAAAATCAGTATGTTTATTGTTTATAATTGTCTTATTGAGGTTGGGATAAAAGTTCCCCTTTATTCTAACTAACGCAGAAGGTTTTACTTTTTCCAACAGAGGTATTAAAATGTCAAATGTCGGACTGTTGATTCTGTTATTCCAATAAAACATATGAGTAAAATAATAGCTATCAATTAGTTCAGTATCTAAAGCAATCTGATTATGAAAAAACCAAGGAAAGTTTTCTCCGATCATAATATCATGTAACTTTTGCCAGTCGGTGATATCTAAAAAATTATCAATTACTTCTAACTCTCGTAGCATATTAATGTCTGTTATCCATTGTAACACATGGCAACCCTAGCATCTGGCGATGATCGTATTTTTCATTAATATTAGGGCCATTACTATCTACCCAGTGTAGAAAAAATTGTACTTGTTCCTCACCTTCTGTATAGGGATTTCTCCAGTGTGGAATTATTTGACCTCGATAGATTAGTGCATCACCTGGAAATAATTCGATAGGAATTTCAACACCTTCTTTATTTTTGACCCAAATAGGCCACGGAGTTTTATCTATAGATATGTTTATGGTACTAGATATTTCGCATGCCGGTCTATCAACATGCTGTTTCATTACTGCATTTTTGTAGTAGATTCTACCAAAAGAATAAGTCGGTGTTAAACTAATACCTGTTATATTTTCTAGTTTAGGTTTTAATGTTAGTAACAATTGATCGACAGGAGCATACCAACAAAAACAGTTATCGACAACCAAACCATCATAAAATTGACTTCTATCATTATCTGTGTGTAACATAAGGGTGTCTCTATGCATTTTAAATTGTACTTCTAAATTTGCAATTAATTCGGAACTAATTAAATTTCGCTGAATTATATAATTGTCTGATGCAAATTTCTCAATAGTATTCATACAGATTTTCCTTATTGTTTATTATCACAAATTACAGAAGCATTAAAACTTACAATAGTTTTTCTAACATCAGTAGTAATTGGTGGAGATCGATGTTTAATTATGCTAGGGATGATAAGAATATTCCCTTCGATAGCATCTATTTCAAATATAGTTTTTTGATCTACAGGATCTAAAAATTGTGTCTTAGGAGCACCCTTGGGTAACTCCAAGTAATAAATGCAGGTATAGTGGCATAATGCATGATTATGCCAAGAATGGCTATCATTTTTAATATATTGTTGAAACCAAATATTGTGTACAGTATACTGATCAAAACCTAGCGTAATAAAGATCTCACCAAGATCTGCAGATAATTCTGGTCGCAAAATATCCACATATTTTCTTGAAATACCATCTGGCATATTCCAATCAGTTTTAAAAATTTGATGATCAGTAGACACAATAGAATTAGGCGCAATTTTTTCTATTGCGCTTAATACTTTGTTTTTTAGGGTGTGATGGGCTTTAAAATTTAAAACCGCATACGGTAAACTAACTTGGCGAATCATACAACTACTTATCAGTAGTGCTAAACGCCTCGCTAAAGTCTTGGCAAGGAACTTGAATCATTTCGTCCGAGCCCTCTTTTGTGATATACATAATCTTTTGATCTTCAAAATTCCTAATGGCTTCTAACATTCCTAGAATTTCTTCGCTAGATGGTTGCGGTCTAGGGTCGTCCCACTTGGCTATACGATCTCCGTAAAGCTCAAATGTAGCATTTGGTCTTAGAATTTGCATAACTACATCAATCCCAGCAAACTGATAATTCATGTTATCCTCCAATTCGAGGTTCTTCAATATAACTTAAAGTTGGTTCGTTCCAACGATACAGTATGCCAGCTTCCATTGCTCCTGCTGGATACGGAATTGGTGATTCCCAGCGACAACTTTCTTCATTTAAAACCCAACTTGGATATGGTTGTGGGGCTATAAATGCATCGCGTGAGCGATCATAAGTAAAACCCTCGGCTGCATAATTTTTTCTAATTCTATTATTGTATGAAGTTCTCATCCAATACCAACCTGCCGGTAATTCAGCCAACGGAACTTCGTGATCTGGAACGTCAAATACATATACGCCCTGTACTACGTTGTTGTTGTCAACTTTTGCAAAATGTGCCATTTTATTAAAACTCCTAAATTTCTAAAAATATATTTATAATTAGCCACTAACTAAGTTAGTCACTGATTGAATTGCAACAAGGCCGCTGCCGCCATTGCCACCTGGTGCATCTGGAGGATGTCCTTGTCCACCACCACCACCACCTGTGTTAGCGTCAGCAGATTTCCCAGGATTTCCATCTTTGCCGCCTTGAGCGCCGCCACCGTTGCCCATACCTCCGTAGAAACCAGGTGAGTGTATGCCACCACCACCACCGCCACCAAACGTGCCACCACCGTATTGAGCAATACTCATACCGGCGCCACCATCGCCTCCGCGGAATGGGTTGCCGCTCAATCCTACGCCGCCTGCTCCACCACCTCCGCCGCCTGCTTGATAACTTCCAATACCGCCTGCTTGTGAACCGCCTGGCCAGCCTTGTGGGGGAGTTACTGCTGGAGTATTACCAGTACCACCACCACCACTTGCTTGTGACCCGCCACCTCCCGAAGCTCCTGGTTGCCCGGTTGCACCGTCCCAGTTGGCTCCGCCACCACCACCAGTAGATGTATATGGGCCAACATTGCTTGAGCTGCCTCTAGAACCAGTGCCACCACGACTTGTGCCTCCACCTCCACCTCCACCTACTGCTACTGGAATAGTACCGCCTGGGGTAACTGGAATATTAGTGATATAACGAACTCCGCCACCTCCACCACCACCACCCATACATACACCTCCACCTCCACCTCCAGCCACAATCAGTGCGTTTATTAGTGTGGTTCCTGCCGGAATTGGATGGACCCCAGGACCTGGGGTAGATGTATATATTGTAGGAGTACCGGGAGTTGTTGCGTTTATAACTACCCAAGTAGTGCCATCATATCCTTCAAAAAACTTTGATACGCTGTTAAATCGTATCATTCCTGTAACTGCTGTTGCTCTTTGTGGTCCTGTGCCAACTGCTATTACAACACCAGCTGTTCCGGTAATTGATGTGTTCTTTAATGTTGCCATATTTTATTCTCGATATCTTTAAATTGAGCCGGGTGGCGTTGGCAGTCCATACAATGGTTGTACTGCTACAAATCCACTGCCGCCGGCACCTCCTGGGCCATCGGGACTAAACCCGCCACCGCCACCGCCTGCGCCGGTATTTATTACAGCAGCACCGCCTGTTACTGAATTTTGTGTACTGAATCCGCCACCGTGACGTCCTTGATTCAGTCCTAGTGGGTTTTGAGAGCCGCCACCGTTTTGACCACCGGCGCCACCGCCACCAAATGCTCCTGGTACAATAGAATAACAAGCACCTGACCCGCCGGTGCCACCACTCCAAGGGGTTCCGTCTGCGCCAGTGCCGGCTGCACCGCCGCCACCACCTGACGCATTATAACTGCCAATGCCGCCGCCTTGGGCGCCGCCAGGAAATCCCTGTGGAGGTGTTACTGCTGGAGTATTGCCGGCACCAAATGAAGTACTTCCTTGACAGGCGCCTCCACCTGAACCGCCGGGATGATTTCCAGCATTGCCGCCATCCCAGGTTGCGCCTCCACCTCCACCTGTGGCTGTATATGAACCAAATACAGAAGGGCTTCCACGGCCGCCTGGATTAGATCGGCCGCTGTTTGCTCCTGCACCGCCACCCCCAACAGTAACAGTTTGAGTACCACCTGGTGTAACTGGAATATTAGTGATGTAGCGAACTCCGCCACCACCTCCGCCACCACCCATACATAAGCCACCACCACCACCACCAGCCACAATCAGTGCATTTACATAATTACAGTTTGCAGGAATAGGCCAAGAGCCGGGAGCCGGTGTTGATGTAAACACTGTTACATCAGTTGCTTGGCTTTGTGAGCCTAGACTAGTAATCACAATCCAAGCTGTGCCGTTGTACCCTTCAAACACTCGTTTATCAGAGTTATATCTTATCATGCCAGTAGCCGGAGTTGTTCTATTTGCCGTGGTCGATGCTGGAAGATTTATAAATCCAGTATCGTTAATTGTTAAACCATTTAATGTTGCCATTTTTTCTACCTTAGACCGATTGTGAACCAGACAAGTTCTGGATGATTACTACACCACTTCCGCCATTGCCGGCCGGAGCGTCTGGAGGATGCCCTTGGCCGCCACCGCCACCGCCTGTGTTGGATCCTGCAGGTAAGCCGGCAGGGGCGCCGCTTCTTCCTGGAGCTCCACCGTCGGTTCCTTGTCCCCATAGAGCTGAAGCATCTTGGATGCCACCGCCACCGCCACCGCCAAACCAACCAGTGGTCATACTGTTAGCGGATGTGCCCCGACTATCTCCGATAGTTTGAAAATTTACTCCGGCGCCTCCGGAACCTGCACTATTGGGCCAGCCGGTTTGTCCTGGACTGCCGGCGCCACCACCACCACCACCCCCATTATAACTTCCAAAGCTGCCGCCTGCAGTGCCGCCTGGAAATCCCTGTGGGGGAGTTACTGCTGGAGTATTTCCTGCGCCTGGGGTATTTCCCGATTGAGCGCCACCACCACCAGACCCGCCAGGCTGGCCACCGCCGTCCCAATTTGCACCACCACCACCACCTGTAGATGTGTATGGACCAAAGTTGCTACTGCTACCACGACCGCCAGAGCCACCACGACCTGTGCCACCGCTGCCACCGCCACCTACTGCTACTGGAACAGTACCGCCTGGGGTAACTGGGATATTAGAAATAAATCGAACTCCACCACCACCACCACCTCCACCCATACACAAGCCACCTCCACCTCCACCGGCCACAATCAGTGCATTTACATGAGTAATACCTGAAGGAATTGGGTGGACTCCGGGACCTGGGGTAGATGTGTAGACTGTGGTAGTCCCTGGCGCCATGGTGTGTAATGGGGTCCAATTTGTGCCATCATAACCTTCAAACAAACTAAGAGAGCTGTTATAACGTATAGTACCTGCTACTGCTGAACGCTGACCGGTTGTTCCAGAGGGAATTGTTACTTGTCCAGTATCGTTAATAGTAAGATTCTTTAAGGTTGCCATTTGGGTTATTTACCTTCTTTCAATTTGGTTATTTCTTTTTCGAGTGTTTTAATAGATTCAATTAGATAGGCTGTTAGTTTGGTATAGTAAATACCTTCTGGGTTTCCATCTTTGTCTTTGCTGACAATATTTGGAATAACTTTGTTTACATCTTCAGCAATCAGTCCAGCTTCACCTTTTCTGCTGCCGTCTTTACGATCATAAGTAACTCCAACTAGACTTAAAATAGCGTCTAAAGCGTTGGTAATGGGCATTACATTTTCTTTTAGTGCGATACTAGACGTTTCTGTAACTGTTGTAGCACTAATTGTAGCGCAGGTAATCTGCCCGCTTACGCCTACTCCTCCTGTAACCACTAGTGTTCCAGTTGCTGTAGTTGAACTAGCTACTCCATCATTCATTAATATGCTAGCAGTGGCTTTTGTTGCTGAACTAGTTCCTCTAAAAGTCAATGTACCAGAGTTAGCAGTGCTGCCATCATGAGTTGCTCCAACATAACCAGTAGTTGTTAGGATTCCAGTACTTGGAACAAACGCCAGGTTTGCTCTGTTGTTTAGGCCAGTAACCTGTCCAGTGGTGTATATTGAACCAGAATTAGTTGCAAATAGTGGATAGTGTACAGTGGCTACTGATCCTGGATCTGTTACGCCTACACCGCCTGAAGCTAACGAAGTCCAACTCAATGTACCGTCTATAGCTGAAGTCAGTGCATAACCAGCAACAGCTGTAACTGCGGCTGGCCAGGTTAGTGTATAGTTTGCGGCAATTGTACCAGCGGCCTTTTGAGCTATATAGTTTGAACTGTCTGAGTCTGCTAGACGCAGTTCTGACTGTGCGTTAAGTTGGGCTGCTCCAACAATTTGAGTGATACCAGTGCCATTAGGATCTATGATTAGATTCTGATTAGTAATTGCGGTTGTTAAAGTATTACCGGTACCGCTGGCAACAATAGTACCTAAACCGCCTCCTGAACCGACAACACCAATGCTTACTTTACGTCCCATTTTAATTTCCTTATGCTGTTGATGTTTCAATACCCATAGCTACCACACTAACTGTGGGCGTAGCCGAGGATACTTGAACAACTAAAACTTGTGTAGCTGCCAGTACTAGACCGGTTCTTTCGACCACTCCACTGGCCACTAATGAAGTATCGTATTCGATATATTCATCTGGGTTCGGTGATGCTGAGCTTGCCACCGCTATCCTAATTGTTGCTGCTGTACTTGAGTTACGATTACATATATTCACCGACACCACTGCAAAAGTACTTGATGGTACTGTGTATATTGTGGTGTTAGCTGTAGTTGTAATGTTTGCTGTACCTAATCTTCCTGTTGCCATATAATTCTCCGTTTATGTTAAAAAGTAATTCCAAGCTATTGGCAAACCTCTTACCCCCGCCTGGAAGTTAAAGGTAGCTTTCATTTGTATGGCGCCACCTGTTGTAGTGGTGATCTGTGTTCCTGAAATTTGCACAAAACCTGCCACTATGCTATTTACATTCAATGCTGCACCACCGCCACCAATCTGTGCAGCAATGTATGATTTGATTGCTCTTTGTGTTGAAACCACATTGTCTGAATTTGCAGTCAAGAATGGATCTGTTGAAAATTCTGTTACTGTGGCAGAGTTGCCTCCCAGTGTGATATTACCCAACGATAATTCTGCTAGTCCTGCAATATTAAATGCATCTGCGTTCAATGTAGCAACACCAGTTGATTGTTCAATTGTGAACAATTCACCAACTCTAAAGTTACCGTCTTGGTCAGTTGATGTGTAGAACACACGCCCACCATTGTTGTCAACTGCTTCGTTGGCCTGTATTGCAG
>Ga0209550_10003317_pt1 | contig 15352 bp, 10 predicted proteins | sample LauGreSuBDMM15SN_2_FD_187567 | JGI IMG/M metagenome (GOLD analysis project Ga0209550, IMG submission 187567) | Freshwater lake microbial communities from Lake Michigan, USA - Su13.BD.MM15.SN (SPAdes) (version 5) | ecosystem: Environmental > Aquatic > Freshwater > Lake | place: Lake Michigan...
CGTGATATTGCAATCAGTTTCCTTCACTCTCTTGACTTAACCCACTTTCGCGGGCAGGGTCGCACTACTATTCTTTAAGTAAATGATCTATACTCAGCTTTGTGATTCGTCTATTTAAAAACAAATCCAAATCTCATGTATTGACCAGCATTTATTTATACTCATACTTTGCAATCTTGTTTTTTATTTTTTAATCAATACTTTCTTAAAAATCTAAAGATTCTCTTTTTGCGTTTTTTATTTTTTCCTCAATGGCATAATAAATTATATAATTTAATATTATATAATTTATTATTTTTGGTCTTAAGCTAAATTTTAATCTATTGCTAATTTTTCACTTTATCTTTATAAAAAAATTGTTTTCTCTGTCTTATTCTTCATTTTAATAAAGGGATTGAAGTCTGGTTATAATTTTATAATTTTGCGAAAGAGTTCATAATAATAAAAAAAATTATTCTTTTTAATTTCAAAGGAATCTAAATAGTTGAGATTTAAAGTAAACTTGAAGGATTCAGAATAATAACTTGAAAGAGGAAACCCTAATTTTATGAATAATAAGAATACTAATTTTGTTTCTCATCCATGGCATGGTATCTCCCCAGGGGACAACGTTCCAAATGAAGTTAATGCATTTATAGAAATGCTTCCCACAGACACTGTAAAATATGAAGTTGATAAAGAAAGTGGCTACATACGATTGGATAGGCCACAAAAATTTTCAAATCACTGCCCTTCTCTTTATGGTTTTATACCACGCACTTATTGTGGGAATAAAATAGCAGATTATTGTGCACAAAAAACCTTAAGAAAAGAAATGAAGGGAGATGGTGATCCATTAGATATTTGCATAATCACATCTAGTCATATTTCACATGGAAACATACTCATGACAGTTGTTCCTATTGGTGGGATTCGTATGATTGATAAAAACGAAGCAGATGATAAGATTATCGCAGTACTTAAAGGTGACACAATTTTTGGACATATGAAAGATATTCATCATTGCCCTGCTGAATTGATAGATAAGTTAAGACATTATTTTTTAACATACAAAGTAATGCCTGACGATGAAAATCCATCTGTAGAAATAACAGGAGTGTATGGAGCTGAGGAAGCAAGGCAAGTTATAAAGCTATCACTAAAGGATTATGAGGATAACTTTATAAAATAATGTGGATAATAAACATAGGATCATTTAGGTTCTTATTTTTTCTTTTATCATTACTCTTTTTATCTCCAGTAAATACAAAATTAATTACTGGAGATTTGCCAATCTTAGAAAAAAGTGAGTCTGGGTATCCATACTACAATGATCTTTATACTGAGGACATTGAAACATTATTGATTGATTGGAGTATAGATAAGATTGAAAAATATGCAACATCAAACAATCCCTTGTATTTAGCAGAAAAGCAAAATATCAGTATAAGTAGGGGTGATGTGATCACTGCTGCACTCTACCGCAATCCTGTATTTAATTACCAAGCTCAATTCTTACCTATTAATAATAATTCTTTTTATAATCCATTCACTGGAGCTAGTACATCCACTGGGGGAGCACCTGAATTTGCACCAGCTGTCACACAAGATTTTGATGTTGCTGGTGTAATTGATAAACGAACACAAGTTGCAAAAAAAGCATTTTTGGTTCAAATCGCATCCTTTGAAGATTTTGATAGACTCTTTAGATTACGACTACGGCAAAACTATTGGCTATATCTCTATGTTACCGAGTTAATAAATTTTCAAAAAGAATTTTTTATAAATTACAATGACCTACTAAAACTCACTAAGTTTAGAGCGGATAAAGGAGACATATCTCCACTGGAGTACGATAGATTAAATTTAGAGAGAATTCGTATTGAAAAAGATTATAAGGATTCAGAAATTCTTAGAGCCCAAGTAGCCAAAGAAATGAGATTCTTGATTGGGATTTCTCCTAAAAACCAAACATTAGTAATCAATGGAAAATTAAAATTTTTTTCAACAAAGGATTTAGGATTAGACCTTAAGACTTTCAATATCGAAGATAGACCCGATTTAAAGTCGTTACAATTGAATGCAGCAAAAAATAGGCTAAATATTGAATTGAAAAAAAAAGAAGGAAGTATAGCACCTTTTTTAAATCTTGGAGGTGAGGTTCGTAACAAAGGAAATGAAGCGTATGCTGGGATATTTGCAACAATTCCACTCAAGGTTTTTGATAGAAACCAGGGTGAAATACTAAAAGCAGAGGAATTATATAAGAAAAATATTTTAGAAATTGAATCAAAGAAGAAGCAAATATATGCTGAAATACTAGCGGCTGCTAGAGAATTAAATGCTAGAGAAGAGCTTTTGAGTAGCTATGAAACCATCAATTTATTAGAAAAGAACAAAGAAGTTCAGGGTAAATTTAGAACAGCTTATATCAGGGGAGCCTCCAATTTGGTTACTTTTTTGGAAGCAGAAAAAAATTATATTACAGTGTTGAGGGGTTATTATGAACAGCTATACTTATATTACAATGCTATTGAATCCTATAAAGCGGCTATTGGAAAATTAGGCGGAATTGATGAGTGAAAATTTGGAAGATATTAAAACTCAGCCTATAAAAATGGGAAAAAAAATATTAATCTATTGGCTCATTGCTGGTATTACAGTTGTCAGTGGAGCTTTTTGGATTTATAAAAAAATAAGTAAAAAAGACACTAACCCTATTATAGATTCAAAAATCCCTCTAAGTAGGATAAAAATTCCTTTTGATGTTTTAAAAAATCATCCCCTTACTTTTACAAAACTTAGAGAGAGGGGATTCTATGAAGAAATTGTACTTCCAGGAAAAGTGTCCTATGATTTAGAACGGATGGCCACAGTAGGTTCTAGAGTTCCTGGGAGAATCAATAAAGTATATGTGAAAGAGGGGGATATGATAAGCAGTGGCTCTCCTCTCGCCATTATATCAAGTGTTGAGTTAGGTAAATCACAATCAGATTATCTAAAATCTAAAGCAAGGCTAGAAGTATTAAAAACTCAACTGGAAAGAGCAAATGATTTGTTTGAACAAAAAATTATTTCTACAAAAGAATTTGAAATGGCTAATGTTGAATTTAGAACAGTCAAAACAGAAATGGACACTAGTTTAAATTCACTTCTTGTTTTTGGCTTAAACCAAAATGAAATTAACTTACTAGAAAAAGGGAAGTTGGATCCTTCTACCTTAACTTTACGAAGTCCTTTGGGAGGAACTGTTACACAGAGAAATGCTATCAATGGTCAATCTGTAGCTACAGAAGATAATCTCTTTGTTGTTGCTAATTTGACAAGACTCTGGATTTTATTGGATGTTTATGAAAAAGATTTAAACTCTGTAAAACTTGATGCAGAAGCTAATGTATCCACTTTAGAAGAAAGACCAGAATCCGTTAAAGCGAGAGTAGCCCATGTGAGCGAAGTGATAGATTCTATCAAACACACTGCAGAAATAAGGCTAGAAGTTGATAATAGAGATTTTAAATTAAAACCAGGTCAAACAGTAAGTGCCAAAGTTCAGGGTTTGATATCTGAGAGTAAATCCAAACGAATTATGGTAATACCATCTGACAGTATTCATAAAATTGAAGGAAAGTCCTATGTATTTATTGCACATACGGATGGAACTTTTGAAGCAAAAGCAGTGGAAGTTGGGGACTCTATAGATGATGACATTGAAATTAAATCTGGAATCTCTGTGGAAGACACCATTGTAAGTACGGGCTCTTTCCTTTTAAAAAGTGAATATTTAAAATAAATAATGATTGAATCTATAATAGAATTATCAATTAGAAAACGTTTTTTAGTTTTAGTCTTTACTGTAATTTTTTGTACTATAGGATTTTATAATGCACTACACTTATCAGTGGATGCTGTACCCGATGTGACGAATGTTCAAGTATCGGTTGTAACATCATCACCAGGTTTATCACCTATTGAAGTAGAGCAATTTATAACATATCCTGTTGAACTTGCAATGAATGGTCTTCCCAATGTAGAGGAAATCAGATCGATCTCCCGTACAGGTGTAAGCAGTGTAACAATTATTTTTCATGATTCAGTAGACATATGGTTTGCAAGACAACTTGTAAACGAAAGAGTGAAAACTGCAGAGACTGACATTCCAGAAGGATACGGAAAGCCTGAACTTTCTCCAGTTGCAACGGCACTTGGTGATATTTATGAATTTGTATTGACATCAGAAAAACATAGTCCCATGGAACTCAGAACGTATATGGATTGGGAAATGTCCAGAAAGCTAAAATCCATACCCGGAGTTATTGATATCAATACAATAGGTGGTGAAGCCAAACAGTACCAAGTATTGATTGATCCAAGAAGACTTGCATCACATAATTTAACCCTATCCACTATATTAGAAAAACTTCACTCCTCTAATGCAAATGTGGGCGGTGGGTATATAATGAAAGGAAATGAGCAAGTTGTAATACGTGGAGAAGGACAATTTAAGTCTATAGATGACTTAACAAAAACAGCAATTAAAACAGAGAAAGATGGGATCCCATTACTTTTAGGACAAGTTGCTAATATTAGAATTGGACCTAGCATTCGATTTGGATTAGTGACAAAGGATGAAAAAGAAGTGGTTGGTGGCACAGTAATGATGCTAATCGGACAGAATTCCCGTGTAGTGGTTGCCTCTGTTAAAGAAAAAATGGAAGAAATCAAGGCAACACTTCCCGATGGGATGAAAATTGAAGCATACTACGATAGATCTGAATTTATAAATAGGGCACTAAAGACAGTTTTTATCAATCTAACGGAAGGGGCAATACTAGTATTTGTAGCACTCATTATAACTCTCGGAACCGTTAAGGGTGCCGCACTTGTTGCAATGGCTATACCGATCTCGATGTTGATTGCTGTTATTTTTATGCGACAACTTGGTGTGGTTGGTAACTTAATGAGCTTGGGAGCTTTGGATTTTGGATTACTTGTAGATGGGGCAATTGTAATGCTAGAATCGATTCTTGCAGGTTTTTATACATCCAAGCATTTATTTTCTGATACAATGCGAGAGGAAGAAAAAAAAAGTATTACTAAAGATATAATTCTTACTAGCTGCCAGAAGGTAGCAAGGGCAGCCTCTTTTGCCGTTGCTATTATCATGTTGGTGTATCTCCCTTTGATGGCACTAGAAGGTGTGGAAGGAAGAATGTTTCGACCAATGGCTATAACGGTTGCTCTAGCACTTGGTGCCGCCCTACTCTTCTCTCTTACAACATTTCCTGCTGCTGTTTCGTATGCATTCACTACACCTGAAGTTCATCATAGTCACTATTGGGATCTAATTGAAACGTACTTCAATAAATTCTTAAAATGGGGTTTTCAACATAAAAAATTAGTAACCATATATGCTACTGCTTTGGTTATAATATCTCTCTCATTGGGTCTTACACTTGGGGCAGAATTTATACCAAGAATTGATGAGGGAGAAATCAATATTGATGTGCGCCGTCTTCCTTCGGCTTCTATAAATCATTCCAGAGACTTAAATTATGAAACAGAAAGAGTCATAGAATCCAACTTTCCTGAAGTGACTGGTGTTGTAACAAGGGTTGGTAGGGGAGAATCTGCTGCGGAACCTGTTGGGACAGACGAAGGGGAAATGTACGTCAAGCTTAAAGATAAGAAGGAATGGGTCTCAGCACATGATAGAGAAGAACTCATGACTATCATGAAAGATAAAATTTTAGCAAATATTCCATCTACATATATTAGTATGTCACAGCCTATAGAAAATAAAGTAAATTCTTTGCTTGCTGGCTCTAAAGCTGATGTTGTGATTAAAATCTACGGTGATGATTTAGTAATACTCAAAAAAATTGGTGAGCAGTACGCTGCAATTTTAAGTAAAATCAATGGAACAGGTGACCTTCGGGTTCAAAGAGTTTTGGGTTTGCCACTTATGGAAATAAAAGTCAATAGAGAAAAAATGGCTCGTTATGGTGTGAATACAGAAGAAGTTTTAGATGTGGTAAAAACTCTCAGGGTTGGCTATGGCTTAGGAAAAGTTTTCGAAGGATTAAAGCGTTTTGATTTAGTAGCCATGTTAGATTTAGACGTAAACGATTCAGACCAGGTAGAAAATATTCCTGTTATGACATCTTCTGGATATGAAGTACCACTCAGCTTAGTTGCGGATATCGTTAGAATTGAAGGACCAGCTTCAATCACTCGAGAATCACTCAAAAGAAGGCTTTTTGTAGAAATCAATATTAGGGGTAGAGATTTAGTAAGCTTTATAAACGAAGCTCAGGAAAAAACATCCAGTATTGAACTCCCTGAAGGATATGAAGTTAAATGGGGTGGACAATTCCAAAACTTCATGAGAGCAAAAAATCGACTTCTACTTGTAGTTCCAATTGCACTTACAATTATTTTTGGAATGCTAATGGCAGCTTTTGGTAGTATTTATTATGCTATTGGAGTATTTCTTGTAGTACCCTTGGCAGTTTCTGGTGGAGTCATTGCACTGATTCTAAGGGGGCTTCCTTTTTCCATTCCAGCGGGAGTGGGTTTTATAGCAGTGGCAGGTATTGCGGTTTTAAATGGAGTTGTGTATGCATCTACACTAAAACAAGAACACGAGTTAACCAATGACATACAACAATCTGTATTTAAAGCATCCCTACAGAGTTTACGCCCAAGGTTGACAACAGAAGCAATTGCTGCAATTGGATTTATTCCCATGTCTATATCTACCATGGCTGGCGCAGAAGTGCAAAGACCACTTGCAACTGTAGTGATTGGGGGAATTATCATCGCAACAGCAATCTCTGGTTTAATACTACCAATTGCTATGGAATCTCTTTTAATTATGCAAGAAAAACTCAAAGAAAATTCGGGTGATAAACCAGCTAAAAATTTACCAATTGGTTAAAATGTTCTGATTGCTAAAAAGCTAGTTTTATTTTTTTCAATGATAACTGTGCGAATGATAGAACTCTTATTATTTTTTATTGTGATCTCGTATTGACCCGGTTCTAAAAAAATTCTCTTTGCTTGAAAATTAGAGGGAATAGTTCTCCAACATCTTAGGTCAGGCTTGAGACTACTCGCAACAGCATACCCTGTAGCCAAACCGGTTATAAAGCTAACTGCTGTTCCTAGAAGCTGGTTATCATCATTTTTTTTAGATACAGCCTGCCCCGCAGCATAGCTCGCAACTGCTGCTAATACTATTTTGGTAGCAATAGAGGCTACATTCCTTGAGACTACAGAAGAATAATTATCGTTATAATTGCTGATGGCAGTTTCTGAAAAATCATTGTACTTTTTTAATTTGGCAATAGGCTTAGAGTTGATTGAGATTGTGGATGTAGGTTCATTCTCTTTGTCTCTCATTTTGTAAACGGGAATTGGATTTTCTGCAGTACCTAACATAGCCATTACACCAGACAGAGTCAGTCCCTCACTACTCTGCGTCCTAAGTGATGCTTCAATTGCAGTTCGAAGTGGAAGCATAAATTTAGGATCATCCATTAAATTTCCCCTAGACTCTTTTGTGGCTGCCTTACCTGATTGGTTGATAACAACTAGCTCTCCTAAATCTAATGATAGCTCTATCTTTGATAAGTTTTTATTATAAGATTGGACTTGGCTTTTTCCCTCTGAAAATTTTCCCAGATCAGCTATGTCATTTTCTTTAAAAGCTAATATATAACGTTCTCCAAGGATTTCTTTTTTATCTAAATCCATCTCTAAAAGATTTTTGTATTGCACCCTAGCATCATTGTATCTACCCAAACTTTCAGAAGTTATTGCATCCAAATATCTGGCAAATAGATTTTGTTTGTATTTGGCATCTGAGAATTTCATATCTTTTAATTCAAATTCAACTTTTTGAAAGTATCTCTTTGCATTTTCGGGTTGGTTTAAGCAAAGATAATTGAGAGCTATGTACAACTTAATCATTACCCTTTCAAAATTTTCTCCAATATAATTAGACTCTACATCAGAAACTAAAAAAGCCATAGCTGATTTTGAAATACTTACATTGATTTCATCTGCTATTTGGTCAGCTTGCATAAATGCTTTATTGCTAGCCAAATAGTCACCTTTTGAGTGTAGTACAACTCCTGCTTCCATTAAATATAATAATTTATCTTTTGTATCGGATTCATTTACTAGATCGCGAATCATGGGGACTGCCGCTTCAAAGTCACTGGAGTAGAGAGATGTTTCTACTTCTTTTATAATGTCTACATAACTTTTAGAGCATGATACAAAGATAAAGAGAAAACATATCAGTAATTTATTTTTCAATGATAGTTTACCAAGATACACCGCCCGAATCCCTTGCTTTTTTTCTAAATGTTTGGCTTTCAGTAACTGCTACAGTTAAATTACTAATTTGGATGAACTCTACCGTTAGGATTTGTTCTACAATTTTTTTCCCCTCACTCCTAAATGCATTTTCATCAATTCTAGATCGAATAAAAAAATTGGGACTTTTAAGTTCTCCCAAATCAAAATCGGTTCCAAGTTGTTGACTCAATTTTATTTCTTTTAATTGGTCTTCTCTCTTTTCTGTCCGCAATGTATAAATTTTATTTTTTAAAAGCTGTTTTATTAACTCATTATCAAAAACATCTGTGGGCAGTTGCTCGGAAGTATCATTTTTTGTGGGAGTAAGTGCTACAAAAACTCCATTGGAGGATGGTTTTTTTTGGAAGTATACGTTTATCTTTCGTGCAATTAAAAATGCGGCTTCTTCCATTTCTTTGCGGGTGAGACCGCCAGAATCAGAAACCATATCCGATTCAGAATCCAATCGTTTTGCCCCACTTGCACAGCTTATAAACGAAAAGAGTAGTATGAACACGAATAATTTAAGTTTGACCATTTTAATTCTCCTATCTCAAATCCTGAGAATTAAGAAATTATTGTAAATAGAAATCTATTTGGATTTGTAAAAAAAGGATTTCTATCCTGCGTTTATATTCCTATAATTTTCTGTTTACCAATCCTTTCTAGCCTTTGAACATTGTATTCAAATGACTTCTCAAAAGAAGAAATTAGAAGTTTTTAATATCCAGGGGATTCCCCGAGTGATATTTTTGCTTTTAAAAGTTAGTATTGATTTAGATTGAGCAGTTTATTTAGAATAAAACAAAGGATTCAATTATGGCGAATTTAAAACATCCCAGAGAGGCACTGTTTGAAGGGGAAAAACCCTTTCCAATCATCCCTGCATGTGAGCATTTTGCTGGCTCTGAAAAGCTAATCACAAAAGCACTTGAAATGCAAAATAAAATGGGTGGTATGTTTGATATTACAATGGACTGTGAGGATGGTGCACAGACCGGAAAAGAGAAAGAACACGCTGAAATGATCGTGAGAATACAAAATTCAGACCTGAATAAACTGGGAATGAGCGGTGTTCGGATTCATGACTATACAAATGCACATTGGAAACTAGATGTAGATATCATTGTTCCAGGTGCGGGAAATAAAATAGCATATATTACAATACCCAAGCCCACAAAAGCAGCTCAGGTTTCTGAAATGATTGACTACATCCAAAAAACAGCAACCAAAGCAGGTATAAAAAGGGAAATCCCTATCCATGTCCTCGTTGAAACACATGGTGCCCTATTGGAAGTAGAAAAAATTGCAGCTCTCCCCTGGATGCAAGTTTTAGATTTTGGACTCATGGATTTTATTTCCGGTCACCACGGTGCCATTCCAGCCAGTGCCATGAGAAGTCCCGGGCAATTTGAGCATGAACTCTTACGCCAAGCAAAAACAACTATGGTAGCTGCTGCCCTTGCTCACGGAGTGATACCCGCTCACAATGTAACACTAGATCTTAAGAATCCATACCAAACATATAAAGATGCTCATAGAGCTCGTAATAGCTTTGGTTTCTTGAGAATGTGGTCGATCTATCCTACTCAAGTACAGGCTATCATTGATGCAATGGCTCCTGACTACAGTGAAGTACAGGTTGCCAGTGAAATCTTACTCAAAGCACAAGATGCCGATTGGGGACCCATCCAACACAACGGAGAGCTTCATGATAGAGCAACCTATCGATATTTTTGGGAACTAGTTCAAAAGGCAAAAGTTACTGGTCTCAAGCTTTCAGATGATATACTAAAGAGGTTTTTTGCATAAAATTTAAAAAATCGAAAGTTTAAAGAAAAAACTTTTTGATTCTTTATTTTTATACCATTGAATTAGAATTTTGGAAGAAAACTATTCTTACAAAATTCTAATTTTTATGCAAAAGGATTTTCTGAGGAACACACCAACCTAAACCCCAAATCACTGTATTGAAAATTGGATCTGTCACTCCCCCTCTCGGAAGAACGAAGGGAGCTCTCACTATCCATCCAAGAACCACCCCTTCTAACTTTTCGAGATAATGTTTTTGTTTCTGTTGTGGCGTATTCAGAGTACCAATCTTGGCACCATTCCCAAACGTTTCCTACCATGTCATACAACCCCCATCCATTTGGTTTTTTTAGACCCACTGGATGTGTCTTACTGTCAGAGTTTTTTTCACACCATGCAAATTCCCCTACTACCAGAGAGTCATCACCAAAATAAAAAATTGACTTGCCCCCTGCCCTGCATGCATACTCCCACTCTGACTCGGTCGGAAGACGATATCCCTTCTCTGAGATTAATCCTTCTTTTTCATTTAACTTTTTTATAAAGATCTGAACTTCATCCCAAGTGATAGATTCTATTGGTGCGTTTTTTCCTGATTCTATAAATTTTGCTGGATTATTCCCCATAATTTTTTCCCAGTTCTCCTGGGTGGTTAGAAACTTAGAAATATAAAATGACTTATTGATCTTAGAATCGTGTGAGGGTTTTTCAGTATGATCTGCTTTTGTGTCGTAGTCCAAAGCACCCATTTGGAATTCCCCAGATGGCAATAGAATAAACTCCATACCTATAGAATTTTTAGTGAGTTTAAAATTATTATCTTGTGTTGATTTTATAGCCAATGTACCACTTACTACACTTGATTTTCCCATATCATAAAGCTTTGCCCGATAAAATAATTCTAGGCTAGAGGATATATTATCCAATTTTATAATACCCTTAGCTAAAGAAATTAGGTGTTTTACATATGAATCATACCCGTTATTTGCCTTGCTACCAGTGAGTATTTTGGAAGCATCTTCAATTAATTTATGTTTAGAGAGCTTCTTCCATTCCAAATATAAAATATATGCTTCAACGGATCGAAGCATTCCCAATTCATTTGGAAATTTATTATTCATATCTTCCAATTCATCGTATGCATCATTGAATCTATTCAATTCGGCTAAAATATCTATTAATATTCTATGTTCAATTATACTTTTATCAGGAATAGATTCTAAAATTTTGAGTGTAAAAAATGGATCTTTTTCCTTTAAAGCTACGTAGTACGTTTCGGATACTTTTTTTGAATTTGGATATTTTTTAAATAGTAATTCCATATCCTCCAAAACATCCATTGGCTTATTTTTATGATAAATGGTATCAATTGATTCTTCTATGATTCGGGTCTCTCTTCTATTGAGAATGGATTCTTTTGAATGACCTCCAATGTCATTTTTTAGCGAAGCTGGATTTCTGCGTCCATGTGCCATTAGTTCTTTTTCGATTCTCTGAGCCTGCTGAAATGTAAGTTTTAACTCCAATGATTTATCATCGAGAAGTCGTCTATCTTCAATACTAATAATACCATCAGAGAGAGCCATTTTTACAAAGTCTCTGTATTGCTTTTCAAAAGCGGTGCTTCCTATTCCTTGGGTGACATCTTTTTGCTTATCTTCTAAATACCATACCAACACATGCAAGAGGGCATTTTGGATGGAGTCCAGGCTGGTGTTAGCTTTTGAAGGCTCTAACCCATCCCCTTGTACTTTCTGGAGATAGTTCATATTTCTAATTAGATTTCCAGAGCTTGATAACTCTCCATTTTCGAGAAGTAGCTTTAACTCTTCTGTAGAGACCGGTCTGTCTGATTTTAATTCCCCTCTATTTTCAAGGACTTTGTTATAAATAAGATCTAAAATAAAACCCAATGGATTGGACTGTGCAAACCTTGGTTGGTAGGAATTTCCTGGTTGGGAGTTTCTAGAAAGAAAATCTTCTAGTAGTTTTTCAATGGTAACTAGTCTTTCTGATATGTTTTCTAGCTTTGTTTCATCAATCATACGCCATCTTAATCCATTTTCATTTAAAATGGAACTTTAAATTAAGAAAGAAAAAATCTATCTTTTATAAAATTCGGTTTTTAGGGAAGAGTTCATCAAAAATTTATTACAATCCGTTGTAATCTAGCAAAAAATTAATTTTTACGTTTAGCTGAAATTTTAAATACTCTTTTAACCAAAATAGATAGAGAAAAGTTTTTTTTTGAAGTTTTATAAAAAATTACTCATCCCCTAGATCCAAAAAAGTCTGCATTCATTTGAGTCCCAATGGAAATTAAGTCGTTTATAAAATTAGTCAGATATTCATGTAATCCAAAAAAGAAAACTTCTTCAATATTTGCATAGTTTAATTGGTAATACAGCTTCCCTATTTTTTGCTCAGAAGCCGTGGAGGCAAAAACTTCTTTTTGGTGGGTGATTTCCTTCAAAGACTTCATTGCCTCATCCATACAAAAAATAAGGGATCGAGGTAAATGCCTATTAAATATCAGTAAGTCCGCTACCTTTATGGAGGTAATCTTAGTTGTAAAGTATTTCACATAGGCCTCATAAGAACCTGTTGAATCTAAAAGGGTTCTCCATTGGTATATATCCACAGGGTTACCCACATCACTAACGGATTTCAATGGGATGTGGTACTTAACATCTAGAATCCTGGCTATTTGGTCGGCACGTTCAATGTATCTTCCAACCTGCATAAAATGATAACCAGTGCCTCTGAATAGAGTGATTTCAGAAACTCCATCAAAGGAATATCCCTTGTTCCGAATAAAGTGAAAAAACTCATCTGGACCTTCTTTCATTACCAAATCCATATTGTAGTTATTAAATTCGTGATAAAAAACATTTATGATCTCCCAAGTTTCTCTAGATATCATATCCCTAACTCCCCGAGCATTTTCCCTTGCTTTTGAAATACAAGACTTAATGGAGTTGGGATTAGAAATGTCAAAAATCAAATAGTCCATAACACTATCTGGATTTGCTTTTGGATGTGTTCTATAAAAAGAACTCAATTGTCCTACAGCATTTAAGATGGGTTCCCAATTACTATTGTCAAAATATTCACTAGCCTCTAAAGATGCTGAGTGTTGGACCTGTAAACTTATTGAAATCCCCTGTGCTCGTTCCATAAATCTACCTAGCCAAAAAAGTGATTCAGCAATACGACTTAACATACCCATATTAATTTACCACCCATGTATCCTTGCTTCCACCACCCTGCGAGGAATTTACCACTAGGGAACCTTTTTTCAAAGCCACTCTTGTGAGACCTCCTGGGATCAATTTAATCCCATCTGGACTATAAATTGCAAATGGTCTAAAATCAATATGGCGTGGCTCTATACTTCCATTTATAAAACATGGTGCCGTGGATAGCTCTATAGTGGGCTGGGCAATATAATTTCTCGGGTTGAGCAGGATCTTTTTTTTATAATCTTCTATCATTTCCTTTGTAGAATCTCTTCCAATTAAGATACCATACCCGCCCGATTGGTTCGTTGCCTTGATAACCAATTGATCCATTTTTTTAAATGCCTCTTCCCTTTCCTCAGTATTACCCATTCTATATGTTTTTATATTTTTTAAAATAGGTTCTTCGTTTAAATAATATTTGATCATATCAGGAACATAAGAATAGACTGCTTTATCATCTGCTATACCATTTCCAATTGCATTTACCAAAGTTACATTTCCACTTTTATAGGCATCGAATAATCCAGGAACTCCCAGCATAGAATCTGGATTAAATACCAATGGATCTAAAAATAAATCATCAACTCTCTTATAGATCACATCAACTTGTTTTAGTCCTTCTATGGTTCTCATATAGACTTTTTTATCCACCACCGTTAAGTCATACCCTTCTACCAACTGTATTCCCATTTGAGATGCTAAGAATATGTGCTCATAATATGCAGAATTATATACTCCGGGTGTCAGTAAAACTACATTAGGATTTTCTATTTTATCCATTGCAACTGTTTGAAGCATCTCATACAGAATTCCAGGGTAAGAATCCACTCGTAAAACAGAACTTTCTTTAAAAATTTCCGGGAATACACGTTTCATGATAAATCGATTTTCAAGTACGTATGACACTCCTGATGGAGTTCTCAAATTATCTTCTAATACATAATATTCTCCATCAATATTTCGAATAATATCAATTCCCGAAATATGGGTATATATACCATGTGGTACGTCTAAACCAATCATCTCTTTACAAAATTCTTCAGACTCCTCAATGAGAGATCTAGGCACAATTTTTTCATGTAAAATAGTTTGTTCGTGGTATATATCATTTAAAAATAAATTTAATGCTTTTATTCTTTGTGCTACACCAGATTCTATAATCGACCATTCAGCTTTTTGAACAATTCGAGGGATTAAATCAAATGGGAAAATTCTTTCTATGCCTTTTCCATCGCTGTAAACTGTGAACGTAATTCCTTGGTTTATAGAAGCCAGCCTGGAGAGAGCCTCTTTTTCTTTGAATTGTGACATACCTAGAGATTTTAGTATCTCAAAAACTTCCTGGTAATGCTCCCTAGGATTGTCAGTAGATAAAAACATTTCATCAAAAGTTGATAGACTTTTTGGATAATTAAATTGCATGCTCATTGGTTCACCCTTTTGTATAAACTTTAACCAAAATTTTTAGTTCACAACTAATATTTCCTTGTTTTACTTTGATTCTACTTATAGCAATTATAAGTAAAACTTCAGAAATACTATATTTGAGCCCTGTCTCAATTTTTCAGTTAACTATCATGCAAAATCTATACCAATAAAATAGCATGAATTATTTTTAATTTTCTCTTCTGACAACTAGTTTTGATAATTTTTCTTAGATTCAATTGACCTAAGGTTCTATATGAGGAGAAAAACTGAGGATCTCGATATTTGCAGGTCAATACCAAGGTTTTTCTTAAATCTAGAATACTAATCAAAGTTAAAAGATCGCTTTTAAAAGCTCCATTTAGTTTAGTGAAGTAGTCATTTATGTAGAATTACATCCCATTAGTAAAACTATCGGATATAATAATTTATATCGACTTAAAAATCAATAAGAAAGAAAAATATAAACTGACAACATCCAAAAAAAATAGAAATTGAAAATTAATTTTAAATAATTTAACTAAATAATG
>Ga0209550_10003318_pt1 | contig 15351 bp, 16 predicted proteins | sample LauGreSuBDMM15SN_2_FD_187567 | JGI IMG/M metagenome (GOLD analysis project Ga0209550, IMG submission 187567) | Freshwater lake microbial communities from Lake Michigan, USA - Su13.BD.MM15.SN (SPAdes) (version 5) | ecosystem: Environmental > Aquatic > Freshwater > Lake | place: Lake Michigan...
GCCTGATGGCGGCGGTGATGACAGCTTCGTACACATCTCGGCTGTTCAGGCAGCTGGCATGCACACGCTGGATAAAGAACAGCGCGTGAATTTCGAAGTCGAAATCGGCCGCAACGGTAAGGCTTCGGCCATCAACCTGTCCGCTGCTGATTAATCAGCCGAAAAGTTAAAAAAAGGGCTGCCGAAAGGCGGCCCTTTTTTTGTGTTGCGCGCAGATGTTTAGTCGAACAATTCTTCCAGAAACGACTTTCTGCGCTTGTGATGTGGGTAGCCATGGCCATAGCCTTGATGCTGCACCGGATAGCCCTGCGGTGCAAAGCCACCTTGGGGTGGCATCGGTGCTTGCGGGGCAGGCGCGGGTTGCGACTGCATTTCGGCAGTGGCACTGCGTTCGATAATCTTATCCAACTCACCGCGATCCAGCCATACGCCGCGACATTGCGGGCAATAATCAATTTCGACACCTTGTCGATCACTCATGACCAACGGTACCTTGCATACAGGGCAAGGCATTCCAACGGCTGCATTCATTTCGGGTCTCCTCATATACTGATAAAGCGGTCCGACATCGCCGTCACATGACAACCAGAGGGGCCCGGCCCGCATTACCAGAATTGGGCATTGGGTCGCCGGATGTCAAGAAGGGTGCGTGCTAATTCAATGCGGCCCCCGTCATCCACATGGCCGATAAAATAATGATTGCCAGTAAAAGCGAAATGCCCAGAACATAGCGCAGGCCGACATTTTTGACTCCGCCGCTCGCTTCTTCTTCCGTCACATCGATTTTGTCGCCGTCCTTATGCATGTTCTCATTCCTTTTCTGATGAAGGGACAAGGTGAGAACGCGGGAAGAGGAAAGAAGGTGCCAAATATTACCGCAATTTACCAAATGGCCAATCGGTGACATGCCCCACCCAAAGGGCAAGCCAAATCAGGACAGGCTGAAACATCAGTCGTGGCCCATGATAGCACCAACCCAATGCTTCCCCGCCAACGGTGATGCCATTGATTGCGTGGTTGAAGTTGGCTGGCCAGACACACAAGGCGTAAAGCGCCAAGCCAAAAGCAGCCCATTTGCGGGTCTGCGGAATCATGAGGCCAATCGCGCCTGCGATTTCAGCCACCCCCGTAAACGCAACCATAAATGCGGGGTAGGGCACCCAATCCGGGGTAATGGCCAAAAACCCGCGTGGCGACATGAGGTGCGCGATGCCCGCGGCCAAATAGATAATCGCGAGAATTACCCGCAATCCCGACCGGATCATCACCGTTTCCGCACGAACTCGGCGCGCAGCACCAGGCCCTTGATACCATCAAAGCGGCAGTCAATTTCCTGCGCATCGCCGGTCAGCCGAATGGATTTGATCAACGTGCCGCGTTTCAATGTCTGGCCCGCGCCCTTGACCGTCAGATCCTTAATCAATGTCACTTGGTCGCCGTCGGCAAGCAGATTGCCGACTGCATCGCGGACTTCGACAGCGTCATTTTGTGCGGTAGCGGCTGTTGCGTCGGCGGCGCTAACCCATTCGCCGGACGCTTCGTCATAGACATAATCTTCGTCCATATTGTCGCTCATGGGACCTAATTTCCTTTATGTTCAGCACCGCCGTAGCGGCATTTCTTCCGACACGAAAGCCAGTTGCAATTTGCAACGATGTCAGTAAAATTCTGAGACGAAATGGAGAGGCATATGGCGCAGGCTGAGACGACGATAGATGTTTTGATTGTGGGTGCCGGATTGTCCGGTATTGGCGCTGCGGCGCATCTCACGATGCAATGCCCGAACAAAAGCTACGCGATTGTGGAACAACGCGCCGATATGGGCGGGACATGGGATTTGTTCCGCTATCCCGGTATCCGGTCGGACTCCGACATGCACACGCTGGGCTATCGTTTCAAACCATGGTTGCATGAAAAAACAATTGCGGATGGTCCGTCCATTCACGAATATGTCCATGAAACCGCCGACGAATATGGCATTTCTCCGCATATCCATTTTGGCCATAAAGTTGTCTCGGCCAATTGGTCGAGCCCAGATGCCCGCTGGCACGTAACTGCTAAAGCCGTCGACGGCGGCGCGGAACGGCATTTTGCCGCGCGCTTCTTGTTCATGTGCGCGGGCTATTATGACTATGACCAAGGCTATAAGCCCGATTTCGCGGGCGAAGCTGACTTTGGCGGTCAAATCATCCACCCGCAGCATTGGCCCAAGGATTTGGATTATGCGGGTAAGAAGGTTACGGTCATCGGTTCCGGCGCGACGGCAGTCACGATAGTCCCTGTGATGGCGCAGCAAGGCGCGCAGGTGACGATGCTGCAACGGTCGCCAACTTATATGGTATCGCGGCCTGCCATTGACCCGTTTTCGAAATTTGTGCGCAAGATCCTGCCGGAGAAACTGGCCTATGCGCTGACGCGGTGGCGCAATATCAATATGCAGCGTTTTACCTATTGGTATGCGCGCCGCAATCCGGCAAAGCTGGGGGCGAAGTTAGTCAATATGGCGCGGGAGGCTTTACCGGCGTCGGTTGATGTCGACACGCATTTTGTGCCCAAATATGGCCCATGGGAACAACGCCTGTGCCTGATCCCCGATAGCGACATGTTCACGGCGATTACCGAGGGTAAGGCGGAGATTGTCACCGACCATATCGACCATTTCACCAAGACAGGCATCCAGTTGAAGTCGGGCAAGCATATCGAATCCGATATCATCATCACCGCAACGGGCCTGAACCTTGTAACTATGGGCAAGACCGCGATCAGCGTCGACGGGAAAGCTGTCAATTTCGGCGCGCATTTCAATTATAAGGGCGTGATGTTCAACGACATCCCGAACTTCGCCAGCGTATTTGGCTATATCAACGCATCTTGGACGCTAAAGACCGATATTGTGGCCGATTATGTCTGCCGCTTGTTGTGGAAAATGGATGACAAAAATGCATTGGTGGCAACGCCGGTGCTGGATGATCCCGACATGCCTAAGCTGCCCTTTGTGACGGACTTTAGCTCGGGCTATTTCGCGCGCAGTTTCGACACGCTGCCAAAAAATGGAGATCGTCACCCATGGCGCGTTTTGCAAAATTACACGGCAGAGAAGAAAATCCTGACACAAGACCCTATCGATGACGGGGTCATGGTGTTTTCGGCGCCGCATTTTGCGGGCAATCATAATGCGGACACTGAAACGCTTATCGCTGCGGAATGAGATGGATTGGACGGGCGTCGATGGCGCTCCGTCCGTTTTTCGAATTTCGGATTGTCGCGGCTATGGCACGCGCGGGGCGGCTGTGCGATTGCATGCAGAACGCCCGATATTTGCTCCAAAAAGCACGCACATCAGAAAAATACGCAATATTTCTGAAATATCTCCCGTTTGCGTGCTAATCCCGCTATCGCACTGCCCATGCGCTACGACAATCTGATCCAGCCTGACAATGGCCAGGCCGCCACCCTCATTCATGTCACGGACAAGGGCCGTTTTGAAAGCTGGCTCGCGCTGCAATCCGATGCGGCTCGAACCGCGATCAAGGCGCAGAAGTTCGAAGGCAATGCGAACGATATAGCGATATTGCCCGGAGATAGACCGGGGGATTGGTCTGTCGTTGCTGGCGTTTCGGATGCTGCTGTACCAAATGTGTGGCATCTTGCGAAAGCCGCAGACAGCCTTCCCGAAGGCATATATCGGCTTGCCGATTATGATGCGGGCGATGCTATGCTCGGCTGGATACTTGGGCAATATCGTTACCATGAATATCTGAGCGAGCCAAAACTGACGGGGCCGCGCGTGCTATTGGTGCGGGAACCCGCCCGGATTCCCTTGGCCGAATTGCAGGCCGCCGCAACCGCTTTGGTGCGCGATCTTGTCAACCGGCCCGCGGCCGACCTTGGGCCAAATGCGTTGGAGGCCGAGGCAAGGCGCATCGCAAAATCGTACAAGGCAGACGTCATAGTCACCGCTGGTGAGGCGCTGGAAACGGGGTATCCGCTTATCCATGCTGTCGGCAAGGCCGCCACGCGCGAACATGCGCCGCGCCTGATTGAGCTGGAATGGGGCGACCCGCGCCACCCGCGCATCGCGATTGTGGGCAAGGGGATTACCTTCGACAGCGGCGGGCTGGATATCAAACCGGCCTCCGGCATGCGGCTGATGAAGAAGGATATGGGCGGCGCAGCGCATGCCTTGGCATTGGCGGAGCTAATCATGGCGGCGCATTTGCCCGTGCGATTACATATGCTCGTGGCGGCGGCGGAAAACAGCATAGCGGGCAACGCGATGCGGCCGGGCGACATCATCAAAAGCCGCAAGGGCATCAGCGTTGAAATCGACAATACCGATGCCGAAGGACGATTGGTGTTGGCGGACGCGCTCACCAAAGCGATACAGGATCAGGCGGAGTTGATCATTGATTTCGCTACATTGACCGGCGCGGCGCGGGTTGCGCTTGGCCCTGATTTGCCAGCGATGTTTAGCAATGATGAAAGCATCGCAAATGCCATGCTCGCGGCTTCAAAGGCAGCGGGGGACCCGATGTGGCGTATGCCGCTTTGGGCGCCTTATATGGAGATGCTTGACAGCGACATCGCCGACACCTCCAATAGCGGCGGTGCCTTTGCTGGCGCGGTCACGGCGGCGTTATTCTTGCAGAAATTCGTGCCTGATGATGTGCCTTGGGTGCATCTCGACACCTTCGCCTGGCGGCCCACCAGCAAGCCCGGCCGACCAAAAGGCGGAGAGGCGCTTGGATTGCGGGCTGTGTTTCGTTATTTGACGGAAACTTATCCCGTCGGCTAAGGGCATTAGAAGAAATTTTTCGTCGCCCCAGCGTAGGCTGGGGCCCATCACGTCTCTCGGTTTTGAACGACAGGCGAGATAGGCACCAGCCTACGCTGGTGCGACGTATTTGGGGGACATAAAAAGTTGGCAGACGGTCAGATACAGGCGGGGGCACGGCCTATCTACACATTAAGCGGGCATAGCCTTGTCGGTGACAAACGGACAACGCCGATCCGTGGCGACCTTGCTGATATTAGCTTGGCTGGAAAGCTTTTCGCGCCGCATTATGCGGTGCCCATGCTGCGCACGGGTATCGCGCCCGTCACTCAAATCCACGCCGAAGCGCATGCGACATCCAAGTCGATCAGCGCATTGATGCATGGCGAAGAATTTGCCGTGCTGGATGTCGCGGGCGAGTGGGCATGGGGATATTGCCTGCACGACAGTTATTTGGGCTATCTGCGCTTTGCCGAACTGGGGGATGATTTTGCCACAACGCATATCGTCAGCGCGTCGGCGACCTTGCTGGTGGCGGCACCATCGACGAAAGCGCTTGTGCTGGCGCGCTATCCTATGGGGGCGCGTTTGCTTTGCGGCGACCTTAGCGCGTGCGGCAATTATCTCGCGTGCGAAAATGGTTTTGTGCCGCATACGCATGTTTCTGAAATCGGGCGCGTTGCAGCGTCACCCGCTGATCTTGCGGAGCAGCTTATCGGCACGCCCTATAGCTGGGGTGGTCGCAGCGGGGATTCGCTTGATTGCTCTGGCCTTGTCCAATTGGTTTTTGGCCTGAAAGGCATCATGGCCCCGCGCGACGCCGATATGCAGATGGCCGATTTTGGCGCGGCATTGCCCGAAGGCGCAACGCTGGAACGCGGCGATCTGGTATTCTTCCCCGGCCATGTCGGCATCATGGCCGACGCCGACAACATCATCCACGCCAATGGCACCGCAATGGCAGTGAGCGTGGAACCACTGGCGGACGCGGCGGCACGCTTTGCCGAGCATGAGGTCGCGATTTTGGCGCATAAGCGGGTTGCGCTTTGACCAAATCCATCTTCATCGACGGCGCAGCGGGCACCACTGGGCTTGAGATTGCCGACCGGCTGTCTGGCCGCGATGAGTTCACGCTGATCGCCCTGGATGATGCCAAGCGTAAAGACGTGGCGACGAAGCGTGCGGCGTTGAACGACGCCGACTTTGTTATTCTGTGCTTGCCAGACGACGCCGCAAAAGAGGCGGTGGCGATGACGACATCTGCCACGACGCGCATCATTGACGCGTCCACGGCCTATCGTATTGACCCCGATTGGGCTTATGGCTTTGCCGAATATCGCATGGGCCAGCGCGAACGCATTGCATCGGCACGGTTGGTCAGCAACCCCGGTTGCTACCCCACCGGATTTTTGGGCCTTATCGCGCCTTTGGTGGTGGCTGGCCTCCTTCCTGCCGATTGGCCTTATACGGTCAATGCGGTGTCGGGCTATTCGGGCGGCGGCAAGGCGTTGATACAAAGGTTCGAAGGTGAGGGCGCGGATATCGGCTATCGCAGCTATGGCCTTGATCTGGCGCACAAGCATGTGCCCGAAATGCAGACGCACGCAGGCCTTACGCACGCACCCATATTCGCACCCGCCGTCGTCCGCGCCTTTCGCGGGATGGTGGTTGAAGTGCCCTTGCCGCTATCGGCTATGGCTGGGGCAGGCAGCGCGGATGCGTTGCGCGCCGCACTCGCCGCGCATTATGCAGGGTCGCCGGTGGTGAGGGTGCACAACGAAGCTGCGCCAAGCGAACTATTGATGCACGCCGACCAAGCCCCGTCCGACCGCCTCGACCTTTATGTGCTGGCGTCGCAAGACGGGGCGCAAGTGCGCCTGTTGGCGATGCTCGACAATCTCGGCAAAGGCGCAAGCGGCGCGGCGGTGCAGAACCTAAACATCATGGCTGGGTTGGACGAGACGGCTGGGTTGCGGTTGTAACCGTAAATTCGACCAAAACGCGCCGTCACCCTGAACTTGGTTCAGGGTCCATTTCGCCTTTAGACCCTCCGGTCCGCGTGGCTTCAGCATGACGTTGCTTGGTAAAACCCCTCAATAAGGCGGCTGATCAAACCCCTTGAGGCTCTTGGTAAATATCTCACAGCCATCTTCAGTAATGCCAATGCTATGTTCAAACTGCGCGCTTAAGGAGCGGTCGCGCGTTACCGCCGTCCAGCCATCGTCGAGGACTTTACCTGCGGCCTTGCCGATGTTGATCATGGGCTCAATCGTGAAAATCATGCCGGGGCGCAGCTCTGGGCCCGTGCCGGGGCGGCCGACATGGACGATTTCGGGGGCGTCGTGGAACAACTGGCCCAAGCCATGGCCGCAAAAGTCGCGGACCACGCCATAGCGATGCTTTTCGGCGTGGGTTTGGATTGCATAGCCAATGTCGCCGACACGATTGCCGGGCTTGGCGGCTTCGATGCCGAGCATCAGGCATTCATAGGTCACATCGACCAAACGCTTGGCCTTCACCGGCACATCGCCGACCAAGAACATGCGGCTGGTGTCGCCGTGCCAGCCGTCCAGTTGCGGCGTCACGTCGATGTTGACGATGTCGCCGTCCTTTAATTTCTTGTCCGAGGGAATACCGTGGCAGATTACGTGGTTTATCGAGATGCAGCAGCTATGCGTATAGCCGCGATAGCCCAAGGTCGCAGGAACAGCGCCGCCGCGCATCGTCATGGCGCGGACAATGTCGTCGAGTTCTTCCGTGCTGACACCCGGCACGACATGCGGCACCAAGGCATCGAGGATTTCGGCGGCAAGGCGGCCAGCCTTGCGCATGCCGTCAAAGCCTTCTGCCCCGTGCAATTTGATGGTCCCGTCGCGGGCCTGCATCGCCTCTTGGGGCGTCACGCTTACATATTGTTCCATGCAAGCGATATAAGGCAATAATCCCCACTTTGCGAGGGGGTGATTTATGCTATCGGATACGGATGACAGAATCTCGCATCTACACCGCAGCCCTTGTAATTATCGGCGATGAAATCCTCTCTGGCCGTACACAGGACAAAAATGTCAGCCAAATTGCCCTTTGGCTCAATATTCAAGGCATTCGCCTCAAAGAGGTGCGCGTTGTCGCTGATGTTGAGGAATCGATTGTCGAGGCGGTGAACGCGCTGCGCGCGCGCAATGATTATTTGTTTACGACAGGCGGCATTGGCCCAACGCATGATGACATTACGGTTGATGCGATTGCGGCTGCTTTGGGGGTCGATGTGGTTATCCATCCCGAAGCGAGCGCGGTCCTGCACGCATATTATGAAACACGTGGCGGCATCAATCCGGGCCGTTTACGTATGGCGCGCGTGCCTGATGGCGCAGAACTTATTCCTAACAAGATGTCCGGTGCGCCGGGTATTCGCCATGGCAATATCTTCATCATGGCGGGCGTGCCGCATATCACGGCTGGCATGCTGGATGCTTTGACCGGCACATTGGAGGGCGGTGCGCCTTTGCTGTCGCAGCAAATCGGTTGCTGGGTCGCCGAAAGCGAAGTTGCCAAGTTGCTAGGTGATACCGAAAAGCATCATGAAGGATGCCAGATCGGCAGCTACCCGTTTTTCCGCGAGGGCAAGGTTGGCGCGAACTTCGTTGTCCGCACCACCGACGCGCATAAATTGGCGGAATGTGTCGAGGCGTTGCAACTTGGTCTGCGCGGTTTGGGTTATGATACTGTCGACGGTGGAATTTAAGCGGGATTGTCCGAAAAACCATTCGTCATCCCGAACGGGTTTCGGGATAACATATCGACCTCTGTGCGTTATCCCGAAACACGTTCGGGATGACGAAACAGTGATTGAAAAACATAGCCGCTTTTTTTCGGACGTTCATGTGCAGTCAACCCTGGGTTCCGTTATGAGGATTGCAATGCGCAAACTTTCTTATGCTCTCATCTGTGCAGCCTTGCTGCTCTCACCTTCGGCTTATGCCCAAACTGCGCCCGTTGCGGCGGCGACAACCAAGGCAGCGGCGCAACCATGGCTGTATGAAGGCAGCGACGTCCCTGTCGATGACACATGGACATTTGGGGTTCTGCCCAATGGCCTTCGTTATGCGGTCAAGAAAAACGATGTGCCAGGGGGGCAAGTTTCCATTCGTGTGCGGATTGATGCGGGCGCATTGCATGAAAATAATGACGAGCAAGGCTTTGCCCATCTCATCGAGCATTTGTCGTTTCGCGGATCCACCTTCGTTCCGGATGGCGAGGCAAAGCGCATTTGGCAGCGGTTCGGCGTAACATTCGGCAGCGATAGCAACGCGCAAACAACGCCGACGCAGACTGTCTTCAAGCTCGATTTGCCCAATGCGACGCCAGAAAAGCTGGATGAGTCTGTGAAAATCATTTCAGGCATGATCCGCAACCCACGGATTTCGCCAACCGCGTTAAATGCCGAGCGCGCGATTGTTTTGGCCGAATTGCGGGAGAATAGCGGCGCGCAGATGATTTACAGCGACGCCCTGCGCCAACATGCCTTTCAGGGGCAGCGCCTTGCAAACCGGTCGACCATTGGGACGCCAGAAACGCTGCAGGCGGCAGATGCCATCCGCCTCGCTGCCTTTCATGACCGTTGGTATCGGCCCGAAAACGCCGTTGTCGTCATGGCTGGCGATATGGAACCGGCCAAGCTTGCCAATCTGGTGCAGAAATATTTCAACGATTGGAAGGGCAAGGGCCAAAGCGCACCCGAGCCAGATTTTGGTGACCCCAGTCCGCAAGGCACACCTGCGCGGGTGTTGATTGAGCCGACTTTGCCGACGACGGTCAGCCTTGCCTATCTGCGGCCTTGGCGCAAAGTGAACGACACGATACTCTATAATGAACAATTGCTGATCGATGCCTTGGCGCTGCAAATCATTAACCGCAGGCTTGAGGTGCAGGCGCGCAATGGCGGCAATTACCTATTTGCACAGATCGCGCAGGAAGATATTTCGCGCACCGCCGATGCGACATTGGTTTCGCTGACACCCATTGGCGATCAATGGGAAGCCGCAACGCGTGATGTCCGCGCGATCATTGCCGATGCAGTTGCGACACCCCCTTCGGTTGCGGATATTGACCGCGAAAAGACATTGTTCGGTAATGCGCTGCGCACGATGCTCGACAGCTATCCGTTCGAAGCTGCCGCCAAGCAGGCGGATGACATCGTCAGCGCAGTGGATATACGCGAAACAGTGGCAGCCCCGAAAACTGTCGTTGCAGTGTATGAAGGGATGAAAGACAAGTTCACGCCCAAACGGCTTTTGGAGTCCACACAGAAGCTTTTTAGCGCCGATGTCATCCGGTTGATGGTCTCTTCGCCGACCACCATAGCCGATGCGGATAATCGCGCTTTGGCGGTCTTGAATGCATCGGTGGCCGCAAATACAACGGCGCGCCTGTCCGAAAACAATATGGGCTTTGCCGCGCTGCCCCAATTGGGTGCGCCTGGAAAGCTGGTGGCGGAGGAGCTATTGTCGCGATGGGACGTCACGCGGCTGGAACTGTCCAATGGCGTGCGCGCATTGCTCTATCCCAATAAAGCCGAAAGCGATCAGATCCGCATATTGGTCCGCTTTGGCCGTGGATATAAGGCCGTAAATCCGGACAAAGGCGATCTATTATGGGCTGGGCCATTGGTTCTGCCTGAAAATGGCATTGGCAATATCAAACGCACCGAAATTGATCAGATGGTCAACGGTCGGCGCATTGAGCTCAATTTTTCGGTCGATGACGACGCTTTCCAATTTGGCGCAAACACGCGGCCAGATGATCTTGCCGACCAGCTTATTTTAATTGCGACCAAGCTGGAGCATCCCGGTTGGGATGCGGCACCCGTTGAACGTGCCAAGGCCTTTGCAACGTCAGGCTATGCCAGTTTTGAAATGTCGGCGACGTCGGTCTTGCAACGTGATCTGGAATATCTGCTGCGCAATAAGGATGCGCGTTGGAAGGCGGCTACTCCATCAGACGTGGCCAAAATTGATGCAGCGAAGTTTGAATCCTATTGGAAGCCTTTGATGGCGCAGGGTCCTATCGAAGTTCTGCTTTTCGGTGATTTTGAGAAAGTGGACGCAATCGCTGCATTGGAAAAAAGCTTCGGTGCGATGGCCCCGCGCCCGCCATTGTCCGTATCAGCAGCGGCCAGCAATGTCCGATTCCCTGCGCCAACGGTCGCGCCTGTGCGCCTGATGCATCGCGGGGCCAGTGATCAATCGGCAGCGGTTATGGCGTGGCCAACGGGCGGGGGCATTCAAGGCATTACCGAGGGGCGTCAGCTGGAAATATTGGCGGCAATCTTCCGCGACCGCTTGTTCGAAAAATTTCGCGCTGAACAAGCCGCTAGCTACAGCCCCGACATGGCCGCCAATTGGCCGCTCGATTTTAACAGCGGCGGGTATTTGATGGCGTATACGCAAGTTAAGCCTGCGGATGTGGACCGTTTCTTCGCTTTTGCTGACGCCGTTGCAGCGGACTTGAAGGCTAATCCCGTGAGCGCCGACGAATTGCAGCGCGCGGTCGAGCCGACCAAGCAAGCCATTGAGCGCGCGGCGTCAGGCAACAGTTTTTGGCTGAATCAGCTAAAAGGGGCGGCCTATGACCCCGAACGCTTTGTTGCACTGGGCAAGCTGTACAGCGACTATAATGATGTAACACCGGCCATTTTGCAGGCATTGGCACAACGCTATTTTATCAAGGAAAAGGCGTGGAAGCTCGTCGTTGCCCCGCAATCAGGTGACGGAGCAGTCACCACCGCGCGGTAACGCGGTAGCGGTTACAAAACATATTTGGACAGGTCTGTGTCCTTGGCGATGCCCGAAAGCTGTTTGCTGACATAGGCCGCATCAATCTTCAACGTCTCGCCTTTGCGGTCCTCCGCGTCATAGCTAATGTCTTCAAGCAGCTTTTCCATGACGGTCTGCAAGCGCCGCGCGCCGATATTTTCAACAGAAGAATTCACGTCCACCGCAATGCGCGCAATGGCGTCGATGGCGTCATCGCTGAATTCCAAGGTTACTTCTTCGGTCGCCAATAAGGCTTTATATTGCATTGGCAGGTTGGCGCGGGTTTCGGATAATATCCGGACAAAATCGGCATGCTCGAGCGCGCGCAGTTCGACACGGATGGGCAAGCGGCCCTGTAATTCGGGTAACATGTCGCTTGGCTTGGAAATGTGGAAAGCGCCCGAGGCAATGAACAATACATGGTCGGTTTTCATCGGCCCATATTTGGTCGCGACGGTGGTCCCCTCAATCAACGGCAGCAGGTCGCGCTGAACCCCTTCGCGACTGACCGAGCCGCCGCCACGTGCATCCGACACCGCAATCTTGTCAATTTCGTCCAAGAATACGATGCCATTGGCCTCGGCATCGGCAAGCGCGACGCGGTTTACATCGTCTTGGTCCAAACGCTTTTCGGATTCTTCCTCGACCAATTTCTTCCACGCATCGGGGACCTTCATCTTGCGCCGTTTCAGATTGTCCTTGCCAAAGGCCTTGCCCATCATCTCGCCAAGGTTGATCATTCCGACATTGCCACCCATGCCCGGTATTTCCATCGGCATCGCTGGATTGTCAGACACTTCGATTTCAATTTCAACCTCGTCCATATGCCGCTCGCGAATGCGCTGGCGGAATGCTTCGCGTGTCGCTTCGCTAGCCGTATCGCCAGCCAGCGTTTTCAGTATGCGCTCCATCGCTGCTGTCTCGGCGGCTTCGCGCACATGTTCGCGGCGGCGCTCTTTTTCTAAGCGCACCGCCTCTTCGGCCAAATCGCGGGCAATTTGTTCCACATCGCGGCCGACATAGCCGACTTCGGTGAATTTGGTGGCCTCCACCTTGATGAATGGGGCATCGGCCAGCTTGGCGAGGCGGCGGGAAATCTCCGTCTTGCCGCACCCCGTGGGGCCAATCATCAGGATATTTTTGGGCGTTACCTCGTCGCGCAAATCCGCACCGAGCCGCTGGCGGCGCCAGCGATTGCGCAGCGCCACCGCAACGGCCCGCTTTGCGTCCGCTTGGCCAATGATATGTTCGTCGAGTGCAGCCACAATGGCTTTTGGGGTCAGTGCGTTTTTCATTACGACCTAAATGGGAAGTTGCGAATGGCGTTCAAGTGAATTGGGCAAGAGAAGTGCGCGCCTATTGCACGCTATCCAATGTTTCGACCGTTAGATGGTCATTGGTATAAACGCAGATTTCGGCGGCTATTTTCATGGCGTGGCGGGCCATTTTTTCGGCGTCTGTTTCATAATCGGCAAGTGCACGGGCAGCTGATAAAGCGTAATTGCCACCTGATCCAATCGCCGCGATGCCGTCATTCGGCTCCAGCACGTCGCCATTGCCTGTTAGGATCAGGGTCACATCCTTGTCCGCGACAATCATCATCGCTTCCAAATTGCGCAGATATTTGTCGGTCCGCCAATCCTTCGCCAATTCGACCGCCGCGCGCATTAACTGTCCGCGATGTTGTTCGAGCTTGCGCTCCAGCCGTTCAAAAAGGGTGAAGGCATCGGCGGTCGCCCCTGCGAACCCGCCAATGACGGAGCCATCGTGCAATTGCCGCACCTTCTTGGCATTTGGCTTCATCACTGTCTGGCCCATCGACACTTGACCATCGCCAGCGATCACCACTTTGCCATTTTTGCGGACGGATAGTATGGTGGTGCCGTACCATGTCACCGGATTTGCGTGCGATTGTGTTTCCATAAGCCGAGATATGGGAAACATCCGGCAAAAGCGCAAGTGAGCGGTTGCGCCTTTTGAATATCCTTCAACCGGCTTTCCCGAGCGCGCAAGCCCGCTATGACTTCGTTAGCGTTGCATATGTCTTGCAATGTTGCTTGCCCAGTGAAATGAATGACAGCAAGCGACATCATTTTCCATTTATTTCGAATTTATAAGGTTTTTCATGCGGATAGCCTTGCATCAAATGACAAGTAATATTGATCCGATGCATAACGCTTCGGATATGGCAGATGCTATTGCCAGCGCCGCCGAAAATGGGGCGGTCATGTATTTTGCGCCAGAAATGTCGCTTTTGATCGACCGTGACCGTGCGCGCGCCCGAAAACATATGGCGGATGAATCACATGATATGGCCTTGCAAAATCTGATCGGGGCGGCGGCCCGGCATCGGATATGGGTCCATATCGGCTCCATGCCTATTTTGGACGAAGGCGCGGAGAAGTTTGCCAATCGTAGCATCGTCATCTCTCCCGACGGCGTCATTACCGCCCGCTATGACAAAATGCATTTGTTCGATGTTGATTTGGCCTCGGGCGAAACCTGGCGTGAGTCATCCGCTTATATTGGCGGACAACAACCCGTGGTGGTTCAAACGCCCCTTGGTCTCATGGGGCTCGCAATCTGTTATGATATGCGCTTTCCGGATTTGTTCAGCGCGTATGCCAAATCGGGCGTTGATATCATTACCTTGCCGTCTGCTTTTACTGTGCCCACCGGTGAGGCGCATTGGCATGTGCTGTTGCGCGCACGGGCCATTGAAAGCGCGGCATTCGTTATCGCGGCAGCGCAATGCGGCCTGCATGAAGATGGCCGCCAAACCTATGGCCATTCATTAGTGGTCGACCCTTGGGGGACAATATTGCTCGATATGGGTAGTGCGCCCGGCCTCGCTTATGTTGATTTGGACCTCGACGCCCTGCATCGGGTGCGAAGGCAAATTCCGGTCCATGCAAACCGACGTATCATTCCTGCCCCCTTTATTGCTGGATAAAGCCGCATTAAGGGCGTGCCCATGGAATGGTTTGAACAACTTAATTGGCAAGATCATATCTGGGTGGCTTCATCGGTGATGTCTGCATCGGTGGTGTTGGTCAGCAGCCTGGCTGATCGCCGCCGTCATAACCGTGCGAATATCGACGATGTGGGCTTCATGCCATGGACCGCCATTACCGTGTTTTCGGTGCTGGCAACGGTGCTCTCGGCGGCGCTGGCACTCAGGGGGCTTTAACCCGCGCTGACCTTAGCACAAGCGGGTTGGCAAAAGCCGGTGATTAATTCCCAAAATTGGCATCATCTTCGACCGATGCCATGCGACGATAGCTCTGCTTTCCATTCCGGATAAAGCAGATTAAAGCGGCGCAACTTTTGGGGAAATTCTGTGACATCATCCTCGGTCCGGTCGGGCCTGTTATACGCGCTGTGCGGCTTTGCACTTTTGTCGATTGGCGATGCGGTCATTAAATCTATCGCCGGGGCGTGGCCGGGTACGGCCGTTGCGGCACTGCGCTATTCGATTGGTGCCATAGGGCTTGGCACTTTGCTGTTCCTGAAGGAAGGGCCGCAGGGTTTTGCATTTCCTATGCCCAAAATGCAGTTGTTGCGCGGGTTTTCCGTGGCCATGGCGACGATCTGCTTTTTTTGCTCTATATTTCTGATGCCCTTGGCCGATGCGACAGCCATCGGCTTTACCAGCCCCATGATAACAGCGATTTTCAGCGCAATATTTCTGCATGAGCGGACTAGCATGACGAAATGGCTGGCCATATTGATTGCCTTTGGCGGCGTCCTGCTGATCATGCGGCC
>Ga0209550_10003319_pt1 | contig 15348 bp, 10 predicted proteins | sample LauGreSuBDMM15SN_2_FD_187567 | JGI IMG/M metagenome (GOLD analysis project Ga0209550, IMG submission 187567) | Freshwater lake microbial communities from Lake Michigan, USA - Su13.BD.MM15.SN (SPAdes) (version 5) | ecosystem: Environmental > Aquatic > Freshwater > Lake | place: Lake Michigan...
GTAGACCTGAACGAGGAACAGCAAGCCAAGTTGGACACTGCCAACGTGGCCCCGGGCGAGGCTATCGTGCCCGGTTCGATCGAAAGCACCCAAGTCGATGGATTAGGCTCAGAGTGCGAATCTGCAATCTCACCACTTCGTGAGTTGATGGCAAAGTACAAGTCTGGACTTCTTGTTCCAGGCGATGACCAAACCATCAACACCGTTCTCCCTGCAGCACGCACCGCGTGTAGCGACCAGGAGTTCGCTGAATGGTACGCCGATGAGTTCATCGGTTGGCAGAACGCTAAGCCATAAGACACCCAGACATTCTGGAAAAGGGAGCTAGCCAAATGGCTAGCTCCCTTTGTCATTCCAGAAAAAATTATTCTAAGATGAAAAAGGTACAAAGTGACAAGATTGCAGTAACATAGAATAATGTATTCTACAGATCAGAAATTATTACAGATACCTTCTAGGGTGATACCTAATGTGAATTCGATATATCATGCTAATTATCAACAAAAGAACAACAACATGGTTCATAACCGAACGCAACTAATTATCAACAAACGTCGGAGATGCTTGTGCAAAGGGGGGGTCGCCGGAACGGTGTAGATATGGAACCTGCCCAGGGTTCCTCTTAGACAAAAGTGAGGAAACACATGTCAACAACAACGAAGCGTCGCTTCTTCATGCGTCGCGCTCTCGGCTTCACCCTATTGGAGTTGATCGCCGTAACAGTAGCATTCGCAGTTCTCGCAGCTGCAGGTATAACAACCTATAGCGCAGTAGTAACCCGCGGCCAAGACCGTGCAGCACTTCTTAGTTTATCTCTTTACAGCAAAAGCGCATCTTCTCTCTATGCTGTCCGAACATTGGACAATGCGGCGTTCACATGGGAACAAGCCCTACAGGAAACCGCAGCTGACGGTATCATCTTCTCGATGGATGAAGGCGTAACTGCTGCAGGCCGGGAAGTAGCTCTCTACGACACGTCAGACGGTAATCTCGCTGCGTTCGATGGTGATGGGGCAGTAGCTATCTCACAATCATCATTCCTTCAGGATAACTCTCCCGAGGCCTCTTCGATGCGAGCCACTCTCACCGCTGCCGGTGTAACAGTTGGTGACGTCGTTGGTATGGCGATGCGTAGCCCAAGCAACAAGTGCACACTTCTTGTAAGCGCTACAACAGGAACTCTCGGTACTTGGGTAATTGATACAAACGATGCTGGAAATGCTTGTTGGGGACTGGGCGCCCTGCAGCAGTACATCACTGAAGCTGACCTATACGATCTTTCCTCACAGGTCTACTCAGCGTCATCAGCTGGATCACCAAAGTCATCAATGATAGCCATCGCCGAGAACAACGGCGACCTTTCAGATAACACAACTTCGCAACCAAGCTCAGACGGAAGCTCTTATACTCTTCGTTGGAACCTCAACGATGTTATTGCAGCAGCCGACGAGAACATTGTGGTCAAAGTTGATCCAGACGGAAACGGACCACTACCTGCAACAGCAGTAACTTGCGCAGGACAGTCCACAACACTCCTGGCTCCAACAGCAACATCTTGTGTGATCAATGGTCTAACCGAAGGTCAACAGTACACCTACTCTATCGTAGTTGCTGACGCAGATGGTCAAGAGTCAGCTCCAATCACATTGACTGACAGCACACGTCCAGCATCTGTTTCGGACTGCTCTTATACAATGACGCCAACAGCCGCAACACTTTCATGGTCAGCTCCAAACGGCGTATACTCAGGGTTCCGCGTCGTGGTTGATGGTGATCAAGCTGCTCCAGTTGCGTACGCAAATGGCACAAGCACTTACACTACCAACCTCTCAAACCTAACTACAGGAACAACATACTCGGTCTCTATCACAACCTATAACGCCGTGTATGACGCTTCAACAGGTTGTCAGCTATCGGTCACGCCAGTTGACGCACCTCAGCAAGTTGAGAACGTTTCCATCGCAACTCCCTCACAAGAAGGCAAGCTTTCGATCTCGTGGGATGGTGTAACATCAACATCTGCTAAGCCTATCACCGGTTATAGAGTGTATGTTTACGACAACGCACTCGACGCTTTCATCCAGATGTACCAGACAGATGGTAACTCCGCTCTCCTGACTTTCCAGGAATCTGATTGGGGAATCGCACAGCAGGTGCAAGTTTCGGCATACAGCTCTGCAGTTAGTGCATATAACCCAGGAAACATCCTCGGTGAAGGTGTTCGCTCAGAGACTGCAATCAGTACACCGATCGCAGCACCAAACTCAGCTACAAGTACAGCACTTGACGCATACAGCGACGGTGGAGTAACTATCAACTGGTCACTCGATCCAACCTCTGCACGTCCAGTCACCAGCGTGGTCCTAAAGCAGGGAAGCACAACCGTAGCAACTCTCAGCTCAACAGCAACCTCGCGAGCAGTCACAGGACTTACTCCTGGTACATCTTATACCTTCACTGTTGTTCCAACTAACAGTATCGGTGGAGCAAGCACTGGTGAGGGTTCATCTGTCACGGTAACTGCTGTTACTGTACCAGATGCTCCTGGAAACCTATCTGCTGCTTTGACAGACGTCGAAGGTAAGCTCCGCCTTTCATGGAACGCAGTTACCTCTACGTCAGCAAAGCCTGTGACAGGCTACCGCTTATTCCAGTACGATTCAGGTCTTGATTCTTGGTTGCAAGTTTCGCAAACAGGATCAACATCATCCGATATTGCTGGGCTCACACTCGGAACATCTTACGGTTTCCGTGTAGGAACCTACGGAAACGGTGGTGAAGGTGAGCGCTCGACAACTGTCAACAAGACACCGATCGGTGCAGCTGTAGCCGCAACACGTGCTACTGTCAGCTACGCATCTAATGGTGCTGTCACTCTGACCTACACCGTATCACCATCAACTTCACGCCCGTTGGACACTCTACGAGTTACAGCCAATGGTACGATCACACGTACAGCTGAGGTAGCGGGTACAACAGCTACCGTCACATTCCCTGGTGGAACGCTTACACCAGGTGACTCATATGACCTGGTAGTCCGTGGTATCAATGACTTCGGTAACACCGACATCAACGATGCACCTAATATCGTTGCAGTTGACGCCCCTGATGCTACAGCCGGCGTGACAACAGAACTGACTAGCACAGAAGGATCTGTACAGGTCAACTGGTCTGCGGTCAGTTCCACAACAGCTAAACCAGTAACCGGATACCGAGTTTACCAAAATGACTCAGTTCTCGGTTGGGTTCAAGTTGCTCAGTTGTCAACAACAAACACTACAGTTGACTCCCTCACACTTGGCGATACTGCTGAGTTCGCAGTCGCAACATACGGTAACGGTGGTGAAGGAAGCAGATCAGGATCCTCATCAGTTACGGTAGTGGGTGCTCCAGGAGCAGCGACACGAAGCTCAATAGCTTTCGCAGATGGCTCTGAAGTCAGTATGACTTACACCATCTCAGCAACGGCTGCTCGTCCGATTACAGGAGTAACCGTTACAGCTGACCCATCTGAGGGTGCTACAAAGACAGCGACAGGTACAATCAGCGGAAACACTGTCAACGTGACATTCGCTGCTGGTGTACTGCAATCAGGTACAAACTACGCTATCGTTGTTCGTACGACGAACGCATTCGGAAACACAGACACTGATGACAGCGAAGTCACCGCAGTCTCTGTTCCAACAGCTCCATCATCCCTGTCAGCAGCTCTTACTTCAACTGAAGGATCACTAAACATAACATGGTCGAGCGTAGCTTCCTCTGGCTCAAACCCAGTTACAGGTTATCGTGTTTATCAGTATGACTCTGGTCTTGATAGTTGGTTGCAGGTTGGGCAGAGCTCGTCTACTTCAAATGTTACCGATGGTCTAACTCTCGGAACATCTTATCAGTTCTCTGTCTCTTCTTACGGAACAGCCGGCGAAGGCACGCGCTCCGCATCAACGTCGAAGACTCCTATTGGCGCTCCAGCAGCACCTACAGGACTCTCACTAATTGCTACCACGCAGCAGTTAGAGGCATCTTGGACAGCAGCAGCAGCGAGCAGCGCTCGCCCAGTGAGCGCATATAAGGTGGAACTATATAACGGTTCAACACTTGTCTCAGCATCAACTCCTTCTACAACTTCTGAGACACTTGCAAGCTTGACAAATGGTACAGAGTACACCGTAAAGGTTTACGCTTCCAACGATTTTAGTTTGTCAAACACTGATGTATCTGCTACAAGTACCCCGTACGCTTCTCCTGCGCAGGCTACTGGCCTAACAGTCACGCAGAACGGCGAAGGTACACTTGGTCTGAGCTGGAATGCAGTGACTGGTACATCAGCAGCTCCTGTATCAGGGTACCGTGTGTTCACAGGTACTACATCAGGCTCGTTGACTCAGTTTGCTCAGCAGGCTGGCACATCACTCACATTGAACTCCCTCACCTTGGGTAGTACCTACTACATACAGGTTGCAGCTTATGGACCTCTCGCACAGGGTATTGCTTCTACTGAAGAATCTAAGGTCGCTATCGGTGTACCTGCTTCGCTTACAATGGGAAGCACTGGTTTCGGTGATCGAAGCATAATCCTAAACTGGACAGCAGCAGTTTCAACAACTGCTCGTCCGGTCGACAACGTCGTTGTGAAGCAAGGCGGAACAACGCTAGCGACACTTGCTGCTAATGTAACGACCTACACGATCTCATCTCTCACAGCTGGAACATCGTATACCTACACCGTTTCCCCACTCAACGTTGTTGGAAGCGGCACAGCAGGATCTAGTACAGAAACTGCCGTGACTGTTCCGTCCGCTCCTACGGTTTTGGGTGAGAACCCATCAAGCGCAACTTGCTGGCCTAGCGCAAGCTACAGCTGCCAAGGAAACGGATCTATAACTGCAGTCTGGAGCCCTGTGTCTTCATCGGCATCAGCTCCTGTCTCAGGATACCGTGTCTTCCAGGGTGGAACCCAGGTTTATCAGGGAACCGGAACTGCTAGCTCTGCTAATCTTACCTACAACCTCACAGGGTTGACGAATGGTACAGATTACACCATCACGGTTGCTGCTTATGGTAGCGGTGGACAGGGTGCTTCAGGCCAGATCACGATGAACCCTGCAACTGCTCCTTCGGCTCCTACAAGCGTATCGATCTCCGAAAATGGAGCTACCGGACAACTTGGAGTCTCATTCGCTAGCGGCGGGGCTGGTGGCGAGTCAATCTCAAGCTATACAGCAACTTGTTACTCACCAAACGGCGGTACACAGCGTACTGCATCAGGTAGCACAAGCCCGCTCACGGTGACAAGCGTAAACTCAGGTTACCAGTACTACTGCCAGGTAACAGCTACAAATAAGCTTGGATCATCAAGCTCATCATCAGCTACGACAACCGTAACCGCCTACTCTCCATACGGTGCGTACGGAGCATACTCTCCATACGGTGCTTACGGCGCTTATTCACCTTACGGCGCATACTCACCTTACGGTGCATACTCACCTTACGGTGCATACTCACCTTACGGTGCTTATGGCGCATACTCACCTTACGGTGCATACTCACCTTACGGTGCTTATGGCGCATACTCTCCATATGGCGCATACGGAGCTTACACTCCATACGGAGCATACGGAGCATACTCACCATACGGTGCGTACGGTGCGTACTCAGTACCCCATGGAGCTTGGGCATACTAATAGCCCATCTTATCGGAAGGGGTGACTCCTAAAGGGGTCACCCCTTCCGGGCTTTTTGGGCTTATAAATTGCATGCGGATTCTAACAAAAAATAGCAAGGATTTATAGATTCATACTCTACAATTTCGAGAGTCTGATGATATGGTTTGTGAATGATTTGAACGTGACGGGATGGGGTAAACCTTTGAAGGAATAGCACATGGGAGAGGCTTTTTGCAACAAGATTATCAATATTTCAGCAACTTGACACCCGAGAATAGGGCCGTACAGTTTGGTCTATGTTGAACTGGATACGTTGGAATCGCACACTTGTAATCTCTTTCCTTGTCGGAGCTCTACTAGTTGGTGGAGGGGCATATACCTTCAAGGCTATTGAAAGCGCGAACTCTACCGCGGCATACGCTCTTACAGTCGAAGAAGTACTCTCATGCGAGACTGAAACTTGCGTCATTAGCGCTATCGCTTCCGCTGATGGTAAGGATTTGACCGGACTTCTTGATGAATTGTCTAAGCAGACGAAACCACTAAACCTTCAGCCAAATTCTTTGACTGCATCAGGAGGACTTTGCGGGATAGCGGGTAAAGAGATCGGCCGTAAGATTGCTGCGAATATGGCTCCCGGGGAGGCGTCAAAGATAATCTCAGAAATTACATTGACCGTTACAGAGCAGGAATCAGTTGTTGCTTACCCATGTCAGTTGGGGTTTGTGACAGGCATCGGAGAAACACTTGGTGCTTCAGTCGGAACGGAAAAGATCCAAGCCGGTGTTGCAGCGCTATGCCCAGATCAGACACAGGGAGCTACTTCTGATCGCATATCGTACGATGTAAAGGATACGCTCTGTTCTAGAGCAGCAGGAGTAATGACTGTGTTTGCATCACCGAATTCGTACACCTGGCAGACCAGTGTCGACGGTTGTAACGGTGTTTCAGAATCTAATGTGGTTCCGTGTTTGAATGCTGCAGCTGCTGAACTTCGCACCGTGGCAACCGAACCCAGAATTGAGCTTGCAGACTGTGTGGAATCGAAGCGTCCCGGTTTCTGTGAACTCATCGTAGCTTCTATCAAAGTTTCCCCAGAAGGTGAAACGCTCGCAGCATCAGATAATCCACTCCAATCTTTTGAGTCAATCTGCAAGACTGCTACTTCCCTAGAAGCTTGTCGCCACGGATACATCATTGGAATAGTCCCTACTGTTGAAAATATAGATGTTTGTGGTAAAATGGGTTCACTCTCGACTTTGTGTGAGGATGTTGTGCTTACGCGAACCGCCTCTGTATATCTTAGAATCTCAAACAAGAGAGGCGAGGGTATAAACATTATGTGCCTCTCATTACCAGTAAAGACTAGAGAACGCTGCGACAAGATAGTTGATGGCATTCTTGACTATAGGTACGAGAATGGGCTCGTGTAAAGCAAAAACGAATTACAGGAATTATGGTTCAAGAACTGAAAACCAAGAAACCTTCAGCCCCTTAGCGTGACGAAATATGGAATAATCGTAGTTATTGTAATCATGGTTTAGCAAAATAACGGTTTTTGAAGATATATGAGATCAAGATCTGGGGATCTTGATAAATACATTGCAGTATACAGCGAACATATGCCAAATGTAATTTGTGAGAATAAAATAACCCAAAAGAAACGTTGTAATCTAAAAGCCATTGAACTAAACTTTAGAAAAAGTTCAACAAATTATATAACACGGTTTTTATTTCTTGAGTTTTGCCTTATCTATGTTTGGATCAAAAGTATAGAAAAAAATGCCTTCATAGAATCTCTATAATTCTGTGTAGGACAATAATCTAGAAAGAACAGTAAACTTTCTGTCATAGAAAGTAGCTCAGAGAGTTAGATCTAATGCCTACTTCTCAAAGGCCTCTGGGTTAGATTGGAACTGAGCGTCAAGGAAGGGTTGCTGTGCGGCAAGAAATGATGCAAAGTAGGCTTCAGACTCCCTCAACTCACGAACAATACGAGCAATATCGTTTGCGTCGTTACCTGAAGGTGTACGGGTAGTACAACTTTCCAATGTCTTTAGGACAGATTCACGCCAACGTTCGAAAGGTGTACTAACGGCTTTGTTAGGAGGTGTTGGCATATCGAGGACAGCTTCTAAAAACGCCCGCTGTTCTTGGCATAAGGCAACTTGGCCACCGAGGGTATTGCGTGGAGCACGTGCTAACTGCGAAATCAGTGGTGAAATTGAACCTGCTGCTTTTAGATTCCAGTCGCGAAGGGCGTTATCAAATGACGTGGCTTCTATTGTTTCTCCGACATTAGCAGCGTCAGGAACTGTGGGCACAGATGCTGAGGGGACGGGCTTGTTTATGTTAGGTAATGTTTCGCTTTGGCCTACAAGAACAATACCAAGCCCTGCAGTTATTCCCAGCACAGCTGTTGTTGCGACAGCAACTACAATCTTAGCTACTGAAGAAATGGCAGGCATAGAATTCTGAGTTTGATCAGATGTCTTATCATCAAAAGAGCCCGCTGAATTATCACCTTGCTCGCTTACTATGACCGATTGAGTAGACTTCTTCAACTTCTTCTTGCTCGAAGGCATTTTGTCCTTTGCTGGCACATCTAGGTTTTTTGGAGCGTTAGGAGTTGGTTCATCGTCTGGATTACTACGTGTAGTCATATGCATCACGGTCCGCACTTGATACAAACTGTCACGCCACCGGAACCTTTATTATAAGGATTAGTATGGGAAAGTACATTCTTCGCTACTGGCATGTTGTAACCTAGTGTAATGGTCAGACCTGGAGAGTTGAGCTCAAACTCGTGACGCCCGTCAAAGACTGGAGACAGTAGATTAGGAACCATAACAACGGAGGAATTATGTCACGACTACCTAGACCTGCCCGAAACGGTGGCTTGCTCAATCTTCTACCACCGAAAATCCGTGAAGAGCTAAAGTCGCTTGAACGGGATAGAGATGACGATGCTGTATCAGTTGAAGCGTGGCATTCACGCGCAGATAAGATCCTTGCTCAAGGCGCAGCTCTACCTGGCCCACTTCGAGAAGCATTCCTCCGCGCCGTTCGTGGCATGGCGAAGAATGAACAAGCAATCGAACGAAAGACAGGCCATCTACTCGGCCTACCCAAGGGCGCTGACGAATCGGCGATTCGAGCTGACGAAGACAATTTGCGTAAACGCATCACATCTGGTGAGCTGACAGATATTGAGAAGGAAGAACTCCGCGGCCGTATAGGCTAACACGGAGATTGACTTTGATGACCGTCACACCTGGCGACCCTTTGGTCAAAAGTAAAGGCGGTCAACTACGCTTGACCAGTAACACAACGTATGGGATTGGCACAGCGACATACTCCCAGGATATGTTGTACAGATATCGTCTTTCTCGAGTATGGAACGCTACGTTACTACGCTGTGTATTTCTAATGCTGAACCCTTCAAAAGCAACTGAGAAAGTACTTGACCCAACAGTAACAAGGTGTATGAAATATGCTCAACTTTGGGGATTTGGAGCCTGCGAGGTTGTAAATCTATTCTCTTATCGTGCTACAGATCCATCAGAATTGCAAAAGGTTGAGGAACCTGTAGGAATTGGCAATGATCAAGCAATCATTTCAGCAGCAGCTTCGTCAGATCTCTTTATTGTGGCCTGGGGTGTTCATGGATCACTCAAAGAGCGCGAGAGAGACGTAGTCTCACTACTGAAAAAAAGTAGAGTAGATCTATATTGCTTAGGTATCACAAAGTCAGGGGCGCCTAGGCACCCTCTCTATCTTCCTTCTACAGCTGACCCAGAAATCTGGGCTCCTAAATACTACTATAGAAAATCATAGCAAATTTACCGTGTGCGGGTTTGTTCTAGAACTCTAAGTAGTAAAATCATTCAGTAGAAGAAGGATGTAGAGCTAGATAAATCTTTTTAGCCGCAATTGCTCCTATGCCTGGCACCTGTTGCAAGTCAACAATACTTGCACCTTTCACTGCCTCAAACGTCCCGAACCTAGCAATTAGCTCTTTGCGTCTCGTAGGCCCTACCCCTGGTAGCTTATCAAATTCAGAGACAACTTTATCTCGTTTACGTCTGTGAGCTTTGATAGCGTTTGCGTGCACTGCGTCACGAACTCGGGTTACAAGTTGGAAAGCGCCTGATGAGCGTGGTAGCAGGATAGCGTCATCTTCGCCTTCGAGAAAGAGTTCTTCGAGTCGTTTGGCAAGTCCACATATAACAGGTCTGTCTTCAAGGTTGAGAGCATCGATAGCAGCTACAACACTTGTTACCTGCGCAGGCCCACCGTCAACAAGGAGAAGATCAGGACCGATACCAAGCCCTAGTCGATTTCCTGAGTAACGTCTGGTAACTAGTTCAGCAAGAGCAGCGTAGTCGTCCCCACCACCAGTGGATAGATTTATTCGTCTGTATTTATCTCGTTTCTCTAAGCCGTCGACAAAGGTAACAAGACCTCCGATGGTTGATCGACCCTGGGTGTGGGAAATGTCAATCCCTTCTACTTTCCTAAATGCTCTTCCGTCACCGAGAACGCCGGCTAGCTCTTCGAGTGCCCCATGTCTGTCTTCTATACTATCAGGTCTAAGAATGCTGGCCTGTCTTAGACCTTCGAGAGCTTGACGTTGAGCGAAACCAAGAACGGCTAAAGAATCCCCTCGTTTTGGAACTTTCAACTTGACAGCTCCTGCTTTACCGTCTCCTACATCTTTACTACCAAGAAGTTCTCCAACTGGTTCCTCAATAGGAATCTCTACTAGTACAACAGCCGGAAGTTTGTGACGCGAACCTGCTTCTAAATAGAAACTAACAATCAATTGTGAGAGTTGTCGACTATCTGTTAGAGCAGGGTCTGGTTGATAGGGGAGATGTCCGCTAGCAATTACCTCTCCGTTTCTAGTGACCGTCCAAGCGAAGACGGCATGAAAGCCATCCCTGGAGGTAGCGAACGCGTCTGCATCAATACGACTATTTAGTTGCGCTGTCTGGCCAGCTCCGATGGCACGTAAAGCATTTGCACGATCTCGGAGACGTGCTGCTAACTCGAACTCGTGACGTTCCGATGCAGATACCATAAGTTCCTCTGTTGAGGTTACACTAGCTGTCGAACCTCCCTGTAAGAATGAAGATAGGTTGTTTACTAGTTCACGATGCTCCGTAGCAGTTACGCGCCCAACACATGGCGCAGAGCAGCGTCCCAGATCAGCGAGTAGGCAGGGTCTTTCTGCAAGCTGTGCTCGCCGGTAGACAGAGTCGTTGCATGTTCTAACCGGAAATGCTCTTGTCAAAGCGTCGATCAGAGTTCTTACCCGAAGTTGGGGATATGGACCGAAGTACTCAACACCTTTTCGCCTCTCGCCCCGCCAAGGTAGTAACCGTGGAACCTCATCCTGGGTAATAATGGCAATACGTGGATAGCCGGACCCGTCTCTCAGGAGAACGTTGTATGGGGGTTGTATGCTGCGAATCCAGTTCGATTCAAGCACCAAGGCTTCAACTTCAGAACTACATACCGTCCATCGAACACCAACAGACTCGGAGAGCATCCTTCGAGTACGTTCATGGAGTTCGTCAGAGTTTCGAAAGTAAGATAGAACTCTAGCTGCGAGGTGTTTTGCTTTTCCTACGTAGAGGATTTGACCATCAGAGGCATAAAATTGGTAAACACCAGGTCCATCAGGGACAGATCCAACGAGCGGTCGCGCGGGGTGTACAGGTACTACATTTACCTCATCGCTCATTTTTAGAACTGTCCGTAGATTTGACCAGCGGTCACGCGACCATCAAAAGAAGTTATCGCTTTATAACCGAGAAGTTCCGTCATACCACGTTTCCTATTGAAAAAGAAAACAGCGCCATCTCTAGATAGAGATGGCGCTGTGTTGGTGTTGCCTTATGAGTTTCAGAGAAGACAAGCTGTTTTGAATGCTTCTTCGAAGTTGGGATAGATACTCTTGCCACCGCTATACAGTGTGAGAGCGGTTCTTATATCTTCAACACGGATGTTACCTTTGAACAACTCAACATTTGAAATCTGCCAATTGTAGGTAGCCATACGTTGGAAGTATGTCGCAACCAACGCGGGAGCTTGAACTGCGACAAATCCTTCAGATTCAGCAACTTTGTAGATCGAAGCTATAGCTGAGAACTCATCTTCTGGTTCGAAACGCTGTTGAAAGATGACGAGATGATCTCGTTCCTTCTGATTGGACATCTTATCCACAGAATCAGCCCACTCATCACAAAGTCTACGTAGTGTGGATTCTGCTCGTTCTCTCCATAGATTACGAGCATGATCAGCGAGATTACCTGATACAACACTGCTATCTACTTTGAAATTCATTTGTGACCATGAAGTTGGCCTAGAATTTTCAAGGAAGATTTTCATTGCTGCACCCAGGGCTTCAGATCTATCATTAGATAATTCGTAGGAGTTGCGCCAAGCTTGGTGCAAATCTACTAAATCGCCTATACGTTTAGACCCAAAAATTGCTGAGTCGGATTCGTCACTGATAACGGTAGAGTGTCTTGGATCAATAAGCAGACCGAATGCCAGCACTCGAAGAAGTTGATCCTCTGTTGATTCAATGCTGCAGATATTCTGCGCATCTGTAAGTGCTCTGTCAATCTCGGCTCGAACGATTGTAGTGAGGTTATGAGTTTCAACGGCTTTCTCACTTAGTTCATCAATTGACGCTCTCAAAGATAGAAGTCTTCGTTGAGCTGTCAAACGATTGGTAACTGAGTCTGTCCGGATAATGCGCTCAAGACCGGTCATTTCAATATGAATTGATACAATTGGTATTAGGTTCTTCAGTGCAGTGTTCAATTTCATGACGTGGACTATGCATTCGTCACAGAATCGACCAGGTACTGTTTCACCGATTTGTACGGAACGCTTGACTTTCACTGAGCTGTTCAGTTTGTAACAGTTGGCGTCGAGATGAAGCTTTCCGCGTTCACCGTTCGACCATGCTTCGTATGTTGGATCAACGGTAGCAGGGTCAACACCCAGCGACCGCAGTGCAACAACACGTTGGTGTATTGATTTTGCGGTCATTAGGCTCTCCTAAGAGAAGTGTAAGGCCTTTCGGCTTGGATGAATATAGATAACTGTCAGTGCCTACAGGGATACACCAACATTGTTTTGAACATAGAATTTCTGTGGCCAAATTGAGTTTTCTGAAGTATATATCTAGTCTCTGAGAGGCTTTGAGGTAACAAGTGTATCTCAAAGATCGTTTCTCCAACAGCAGTCAAATTGGGGTTGCCTCGAGGCTACAAACTGCAACAGTAGAAGAAATAACACATCCACAGCCGCGCTAACTGCCGGCCCGACATAAAGGAGTCCAATGGACGCCCGTATTGAGAAGAAGCGCCTCTTCGAGGCTGTTCCAATAGAACAAGAGGTTCTTGACGAGGCCACTATGGCACTCAAGGAAGCTCGCCGTTATCTGGGACTAGGACCGTCAGTGATCACTTCGATCGTCGTAGGTCTATGCCACTTCACGTTCACTCGTACCATCGACACATTCGCCGTGAAGCTTGCTTCCGACGGTAACCCGATGCTAATGGTGAACCCTGACTTCCTCATCAAGATCGGTCCGCAACAGTCAGTGTTCGCTCTCAGTCATGAGGCCTACCACCTACTGCTCGTACATCTGTACACCGATCCTGAGTTGATGAAGAATCAGAACTGGGTGCTTGCCACAGAGGCATGCATCAACTATCGAATCCGTAAGCATCTCAAGCTCCCGCTCATCCAGGTTGACGGCAAGGTCGCTATCATCGACCCTGACAAGATCTATGATCGATACAGAGATGGTATGAAAAAGATTGAGAAAACACCGGTTAGCAAGGAAGATTTCTACGCTACCGACCTTGGCTGCTTCGCACACCTTGAAGGTTTGCCCAAGCCTCCTCAACAGAAAGGCAACGGTGGCTGCGTCCACGTTGCTGACAACGAGGCTGGAAACGGCGGGAAGAACGCTCCCCTTGATCCAACCGAAGTGTCAAAGTTCATGGACAAGGTCTTATCCGGCGCTATCCAGTCTGCCAAAAATGGTAGACAGGGAGCTAAGGAAGAAATCTTGAACTGGATGGACTCCTCTCCTGAGGCAATGCAGACCTGGGGTGATCTCGGCGCAGGGACTCTGCGTGGAGAAACAACTAAGTCGCGCAAAACTGACCTTTGGGAAAAGTGGACTTCGGACGCTATTGGGACTCGTCTACGTGACGGAAACCGCTGGCGTTATAACCGTAAGGTTCACTGGGATCCTAGAGTCACAGCGAACGGCAAGCAGCCGCATAAACACGGCGCTGTCTTCGTAGACGCCTCTGGGTCAATGCAACAGGAAGTCCTCGACCGTGTCGCTGACATGATCGGAGACCTTGAGGATATTACCGTAGAGTGGCATTCCTTTGACGGCGCTGTATGGCCGTTCAGTACCGGTGAAGCTTTCCGGGGTGGCGGTGGAACATCGTTCCATGTCATCGAAGACCACGTTACCAACGGTACGCTTGCAGTCGATGCAACCGAACCCTGCTGTGAGGATGAGCTAGATTTCGTTCTAGTTCTAACCGATGGCTATGCTCCAGAGCTCGCTCCGTCCGACCCGGACAAGTGGATTTGGCTTATTGTCCCCGGTGGCTCCAGTTGGCCACTCGATAACGGCATGTCCTGCCGCGAAATTGATCCTGTCAACGCCTAGTTCATACTTGACGTAGACAGCAAGAGCCCGCACCTTTTAGGTGCGGGCTCTTCTCTTTTCCGAAAATCATTGCTTGTACAAAATAAATGTAGAGTATTTTTATCCTAATAGAACAGTAATCTAGGTGGTTTCAAAAGTTGACGAGATAATCTCTGTTCCTGAAGGTGGTTCGTTCTGAGCCGGTAAAGATGGAGTGGGGTTAGTGGGGCTGGGTGATGGTGAAGTACTCAGACCAGCATCTGGTTCAATTTCGCCATCTGGAGTGTTCTGGTTCTCTGAAGATGGTTCGGGAGTTGGTGTAATAATGGTAGCATCCAGAGGGTTATCCAACTCATCTGTATTGGTTGATTGATCATCAGTTTTAGGTTGCTTTTTTGTCACCAAATTTGCCTCCGATAATTGTTTGATATATTCACGTAGTGACTCGACCCATATTTGAGCGGGTAGGCTTCCCCCACTGATTGACCCCCAACTGGGGACAGACCTCATGGGAACTAGCCCTTCAAGATGACCAACCCAAGCACTTCCAACTATACCCTCACTCCAACCTGTGAACCAGGCATCAGCAAAGTTGTCGGTTGTGCCAGTCTTACCAGATACACTGACACCATTCACTCGAGCTCTTGAACCTGTACCTTTTTCAACAACTTCTTGTAAAGCAAATTTGACCTGTTGAGCAACTTCAGGACTGACAACCTGTCTGGTCTCAATAATCGGTGACCAAACAAGCTCACCGTTGCGCTCTACAGAGACTACGAAGTGCGGGGAATGCCATCTACCATTATCAGCAAAAGTAGCGTAAGCCGCTGCCATTGCTATCGGAGAAGTCTCGTCTGTACCGATTGCTATCTCGACTCCATTTGATTGCGGGTCAAGGCCAAGTTTCCTTGCCATCTGTTTCACATTTTCAATACCAACTTGCTCAGCGAGGTTCATGTAAGCTGTGTTGATACTCCATGTCGT
>Ga0209550_10003321_pt1 | contig 15340 bp, 12 predicted proteins | sample LauGreSuBDMM15SN_2_FD_187567 | JGI IMG/M metagenome (GOLD analysis project Ga0209550, IMG submission 187567) | Freshwater lake microbial communities from Lake Michigan, USA - Su13.BD.MM15.SN (SPAdes) (version 5) | ecosystem: Environmental > Aquatic > Freshwater > Lake | place: Lake Michigan...
GTACGATCGATCTTGGATAATTCAGAGAATTTTTTTATATTTTCTTCGCTGTACCTCAAGAGTAGAGATTTTCTATAGGCATCTATTATAAGATTAAAATTTTTTTCCTGAAGAAGTGAATCTTTCATTTATCAGAATCCTTTACCTGAAGATTGATAAAATAACTGTTACCATTTTTATTGATGTACTTATCAAATTCTATTTTTTTACCTTTGGGAATATAAGGGGTATCAATATTTCTAATTTCTAAGCCATTGCACAAAGAATAAATAGCAACTGAAATTGCAATTGCCATCCTTCTTTTTTTTTGCGTAAGATAGTAATAATCTTTATTACTTCGTATGTCTCCAAGTTCAATATAAGCTGAAATTGCATTCACAAGAGCAGGTAGACTATAGGTTGATATATATGGTGAAAGGATGGGATTTGGTGATTTATACTCATCTGAATTAGAAGTTCCAGTTCGTAGTGCATATTGAATAAATCTCAAAATTTCCATACCTGCATAATGGTTATCGCCACCAAATCCCTCGGGTCCATTTTCTCTCTTTTGCATTTCAGGTTTACTTCTTTCCCGATCCCAATACTTTCCTACAGAACGAAATTGTGTATGTTCTAAGGCATATGGACCATTGGGTGTATTAATTTTTTCTTCCCATCCATCTGAGTCCTTGTATTTCCAATTCACCATATTGTATCTATACCCTTCAAACCTATTCAAATCTGCTTTGTTTCCCTCTTTGGTAGGCCAGTATCCATGGAAATAAATCCATGAGTCTGCTATGGCATTTTCTAGTCTAGACCAACCTCCCTCAAAAATCATCCAATTGCTCCAGGGAGAGTTTAAAAATTGATCTGGTTCTGCTTTTTTTTCTGAGATACGTTTTAGTATTTCAAATGTTTGGTAAGATGGGGTGAGTACCACTCCCATTCCCCCATTGTCTGTTTCTGTTTTTGATCCCATATCATTTATATGGAGAGAGACTACTATTTGTGGTTCTTCTTTATTTATAAATGTAATTCTTCCATCTTTCATTTCTCCTGTGCTAAAATCAGGAAAATCATAAAGTCGATATAGTTCATTTTTATCGTCCTTTTCCCTATAGTTTTTGTCTAGGTAAGAATCTGCGCGAGTCATAGTAGCATCTAATTTAATCCATGGTGAATCGGAATCAGAAAAAATTTTTATATAAGTTTGAAATTTCTTAAATCCTTTTTTAGTTTTAGTTAAGTCTAAAATTTCTTTAATTTCATTTCCTACTTGTAGTACGATTTCATTTTCAGTTCTATTTTTATAGGAAGCTCCATTCTTATACGGTTCTAAGTATCTCCCTGAAACAGTGTCAAATTTATCCCCATAGATTTCATAAGGAGTCTGTTTGGTTCCACCATGCCCTGGATCTATTACAATTTTAAATTTCTTAATTGTTTCTGAATGAAGGGATAAGGTAAAAAGTATGGAGAAGTAAAGTATGAATGTATTGATAAATTTTGAAATACTATTTTTATGATATGCAATAAATAATTTACTCATATTTTTCCGTAATTGATGATGTATATAAATGCTAGAAAACCATGTTTGAAATGAATCTATGGTAATAATTATAGCTAGTGTAAAAAGTTTTCTTTCTCTATATTTATCGTAAAACCTATCATTCGTTTGCATATAAAAAAATATCTTTTAATTAGTCTATTCTTCCTTGAACAATCCATTCCAAGTTTGATTTTGGATACAGAGGTGTGAGAAATGGTTTCCTATGGAATATTGAAAAGCACGGAAAGGGCAGAAGCAATCCTACAAAAATCTCTAGAGGGTCAACGGATTACACCCGAGGAAGCACTTATTCTCTACAAAGAAGCTGATTTTTTGCAAATCCAAATGGTTGCAAGAAGTATTAGGGAAAAGATTTTATCCCACGAATTTGCGAGCTATACAATGTTTCGGGTGGTAAATTATACTAATTATTGTAATGTAGAATGTAGTTTTTGTTCCTTTATGGACGAAATTGGAAATGGTAAAGGATATGTATTAACCCTCCAGGATATATTGGAAAAGATGGAATTTGCTGTGGGAGAAGGAGCAAATCAAATGTTTTTACAGGGGGGTGTATATCCAGACTTGTCCTTTGACTACTATCTTGGGATTTTATCGGGGGTAAAAAATAAATTTCCTTCTATGCATATCCGTGCATTTTCTCCAGTTGAAATTATTAATTTAGAAACAATTACAGGTAAGCCACTTCGTGATGTCTTACTCCTTTTAAAAGAGGCAGGGCTTGACTCTGTTCCTGGAGCAGGAGCTGAAATTCTAACTGAGAGGATGAGAAATATAATATCTCCAAAAAAAGCTAGTGTAGAAGAATGGGTAAGGGCGATGGAAACCTGTCATGAGGTAGGATTGCCAGGGAGTGCTAATATAGTTTTTGGGAGTGAGGAAACTCCTGAAGAGATTATAGAGCATTTATCCGTAGTACGTGAGCTTCAGGATAGAACAAGTGGTTTTATATCATTTATCCCTTGGACATTCCAACCACAAACAAAACGATTTGTTATTAGAAGTGTGCCCACCCATGAGTATTTAAGGGTATTGGGAATATGTAGAATATTTTTAGATAATATCCGCCACATTGAAACATCAGTTATGGTTTTAGGAAAAGGTGTGGGGCAACTAGCTTTATTTAGTGGAGCAGATGATGTTTCATCAGTGGTTATTGAAGAAAATGTACTACGGTCTTTTGGTCTGAAGTCAGAAAAAGAGGCAACGAAGTTTTTAAGCACTGCAGGATTTATACCGAAAAAGAGAGATTTATTGTACAACTATGAATCCTAATAAATTGAATAAGAAAAGATTGTTTTACCAGGTTAATTTGTTAAACAGTATATTGAGGATTAATTTTTTTTTTAGTAATAAGGCTAGTAAAATTTACTCCATTTCTAATCTATTAATTTGTTTAAATATTTTTCTTTTTTTATTTTTGAATACCTCTATTTTTACTCAAGAGAGATCTGTCTCTTCTGATTATAATTCAAAAGCATATAATAGTATAACTGACATACCAATTTATACATTAGAAAATGAAAGATTTACTTTGTATGAAGAAATGGCAAAATTAGAAGATGATAAATTTTTATTATTGAATTTTACTTCTTCTTTTTGTGTTCCATGTAAGTCTGAAATTCCAGAACTAATTAAATTGAAGGAGAGTAATAATAATCTTGTACTTTGGTTTATATTTGTTGGTGATGATAATGTAAATATTCAAAAAAAAATCTCTGAATTAAATATGATAGGTGATTTTAAAATTCTAAAAGACCCTCTAAAAACCTCATTAAAACGTTTGGGAGTTTCTGCAGTCCCTATGACATATCTAATTATGAAGGATAAAAAAATAGTCACATACTCTTTGGGATATACCCAAGAAAAATTCAAAAAGTTTAAAAATCAAATTAGCGAAGTAGTGAAGTGATTGATTGAATTCTCAGATGAATTTTCTAATAAATTACAAATTGATGATGTAATACAAGCATTTGAATTGTTAGGGTTTAAATCATCAGGACATTGCACTCCTTTAAATAGTCTTGAAAACCGGGTTTTTTTGCTTTCTTTAGAGAAAGAACTACTTATCCCAGAACAATTTCAAGACCAACTAGACGGCTCATCATTTAATTGTGTGATAAAATTCTATAGATTGAATCGTTGGACTAATGATCAAATTCTAGAAGAACATTCTTTTCTTTTTGAACTTCAGGAATATGAAATACCAGTAATAGCTCCCCTGAAGTCCAAAGAAGGACGGTCACTTTTTATTTATAAAGATTTTTATTATGCAGTTTGGCCAAATCAAAAAGGTAGATTAGTTGAAGAAATATCATCAGATGGTTTATTAGTAATTGGACGACTCCTCGCACGAATTCACAATGTAGGCTCAAAAAAATCTTCTCTTCATCGGTTAGCCTTGACAGTTCAGGAGTATGGTACTACACCTTTGAACTATCTAAAGACAAATAATTTGCTTACTCCATCTCTTATGAAGCGGTATGAGTTAGCAGCTGAAAATATATTTAGTAAATACTACGAAATATCTAAAAATATACCCATTCATAGAATTCATGGAGATTGCCATAAGGGTAATTTAATTAAAGTAGATAATAATTTCTGTTTTATAGATTTTGATGATTTTGTTATGGGTCCTGCAGTTCAAGATTTTTGGATGCTATTATCTTTTGAAGATGAGAGCTCTCCTGGAAAAATAGCCTTCTTAGAAGGATACAGGGAGTTTAGAGATTTCTCTGATTCATGGTTTGGATTGATTGAGCCTTTGCGCGGGTTGAGATATATTCATTATGCCGCATGGGTGGCACGAAGATATGTGGAACAAACATTTAAAAATACATTCCCCCATTTTGGAACAGAAGAATATTGGGAGCGGGAAACTATAGATTTGGAAAAACTTGGAAAAGGAATACTTACCACAATGGAAGATACTAAAATTCCGTTTTCTCCTGAACATGTAGAGGAAAAAGAACTTACTAATAAAGATTTTTTTTGGGATATGGAATAAGAATTGCAGTTCCATTATAAATGATTTGTAATTATAACCAATCTTAAAATCTTTACATTTAGATTAAATTTTAAAAGGATCACTGGGTTAAATGTCTGAAAAACCAAACTATAAAGAAATAATAGAAGAAATTGAAGTTGAACTCAAATCGATACAGGGAGAGGGAAAGGTTGCAAATTATATTCCTGAGCTAGCAAAGATAAATCCTGATAAATTTGCATTTCATATATCCTCAGTGGATGGTGAAAATTATGGATTTGGGGATATGGATGATAAATTCTCCATCCAAAGTATTTCAAAAGTTTTTTCCCTCACACTAGCATATAAGCTATCTGGTGAGGCACTTTGGCAGAGAGTGGGAGTAGAGCCATCAGGAAATCCATTCAATTCATTGATCCAATTGGAACAAGAAAATGGAATTCCAAGAAATCCCCTAATCAATTCGGGGGCGATAGTGATTTGTGATATACTCTATGAAATTTTAGGAAATCCTAAAGTTGATTTGCTAAATTTTATTAGAGAGATTTCTGATAATCCTAATATTGAATACAATCTCAAAGTAGCGAACTCAGAAAAAAAAACAGGCTTTAGAAACTCTGCTATGATTAATCTTATGAGAGCCTTTGGGAATATTAAAAATGATATTGAAGATATTTTAGATTTATATTTTCATCTTTGTTCAGTGGAAATGACATGCAAAGAGCTCTCTAGAGCATTTTTATTATATGCAAATCATGGAACTCTACTTGGCAAACAAAAAGAAATAATCACTCCAGTTATGGGGAAAAGAATCAATGCTATCATGCATTCATGTGGATTCTATGATGAAGCGGGTGAGTTTTCCTTCAAAGTGGGGCTTCCTGGAAAGAGTGGAGTAGGTGGAGGAATTGCCGCAATTTATCCAAGTAAATATGCAGTAGCCGTTTGGAGTCCCCGTTTAAATCCCAAAGGAAATTCATTCCTAGGAATGAGAGCACTTCAGCTCTTAACCCAAAAAACTAAAAGATCAATTTTTTAAAAAGATTAAAAGACTCCGGAAGGAATAAGCCAATCTGTTCCGGAGCCATAGTATGCAATTTCTGCCTTTGGTTTTACTTTGCAAAAAACTCCTTCTTTAATAGCTGTTGCAGAGAGTAGTACTGTATCACATTTTTTTATGATTAAATCTTCAATTTCAATTTCACCATCTAAAACAGTCAAAATATGAAATGCAGGAGAGGTATACATATTGGGTAAGATTGTATCTTTAAGAATGGTAAACTTTTCAATCCTAAATTTATTATTAGATGTCAATAAATATCGTTCAATAGGCATGGATTGAATTTTTATAGGTTTAAGAATTTCTGAATTTATGGAACGTTTATAATTTAAGACATCTAAAGCTTTATCTAAATGGAGAGTTCTTGGCTTTCCATCGTCTCCTAATCTACCATAATCATATACTCTATAAGTTGAATCACTTGACTGTTGAACTTCTAATATTAAATTACCAGGGCCAATAGCATGCACTGTACCTGCTTCAATTAAAAAAATATCTCCTTTTTCTGTTTTTCTGTAATACAATGGTTCTTCAGCATTATTATTTTGAATGAGTTCTTTGTATTCATTACGTGTTAAGGTTCTTTTAAAGCCACACACAATTTCTGCTGTCTCACTAGCATCTAATAGAATCCATGACTCTTTTTTGCCTTTATTGGTAGGGTCATAATTTTTTGCATACTCATCATCTGGGTGTACTTGAACAGATAATTTATCTTCTGCATCAATAATTTTAACGAGCAGTGGAAAGGATGTATCATGCTTAAATGCATCACCAAAGATTTCACTTTTGTACTGCATAAAACAATCTCTTAAAGATTTACCTTTTAGCTCTCCATTTTCAACGATTGAAATATCTCCACCATAATCAGAAATTTCCCATGATTCACCTATTTTTCCTGGAGGTATTGTTCTTCCTAGGTTTTCTAATTTTCTACCTCCCCAAATTTTTTCTTTATAAATTGAATTGAATTTTAATACTTTTTGCATAAACTATTGATCCAAACCAGATATTTTTCTAAATTTTCGAATATCTTTAGATTTTAATTGACCGGGAGCTCTTGGTTCATCTAAACACGAGTATGTGAAATAGGAACCATATAAATCACCATAGACTCTGGTATGCATCCCCCTCTCTCCCATAATAATTAAAATCATATTATATTTTGCAGATAATTTTTTACCTATTTCTAAAAACTTTATATCTCCTTCTAAACTTGAAGGTACTACAGCAAACTTAAATATATTATTTGATCTACCTTTTTTAGATTGAATTGATTCTATAAATGATATTATTTTATCTTCAGAGGGGTAACCAGAAAAATCATGGTATGAAAATATGGTTGTATACAATGATTTTTGAATATTTTTTAACAGGGAGTCTTCTCTTGTTATATCAATATCAATAAAATTTGAGCTTGAGTTGAAAAAATCTAAAATAAAAGAAATGTACTCATATTTTAATACTGTATGTTTTTTTTCACTAGAATCTTCTTTGGCTCTATAAGTAAAAAGTAGAGATTTTTTCCAAGATTTAAGAGTATCTATTAGATTTTCTTTGATGTATTTCTTTGAACAAAGATCAAGTCTAACTTCTAAAATATCAATCTCAGTAGTGTCATAGATACTTAATTTTTTTAAATCTTCTTCACTTGCAGTAGCAATTATTTTATACATATTTATCTTAATCTTGTTTTAAAAGAAGTTGAATATGGGATATTTATTTTTCCTAAGAATGAACTATACTCTATTGTTCCATCTAAAATGAAATCAATTTTTTCTTGTTGCATAGCTTGTTTTCCTAAAAATAGTACTAAACGTAAAACATCTCTATCAGGATTCTCTTCTAGAGTAGTGAGTAATTCTAAGGTAATATCTTTTTTGGATAAGGGAGGTAGTACAATTTCATCTTTATTATCAACTATTGCAATTTGCATTGGATCAGAAGTTTCCGAAAATTTAGTAAGTATTTTAAAGTTAAATTTCTCAATAGTTACTTCAACATCATTTGTATTTTCAATTTGAAGTGTAATACTAAACTGAATTTTAGGTACTGGTGGTAAAAGCAGAAAATTAAATTTTTTTATTTCGGTTGATACAACTGTAATTTTACAATTTTGAAGTTCTTTTTGCTTTTTTTCTATAGGATTAGAGCATGAAATAAAAATTAATAGAGGAAAAAGTAATATAAAATTAAGAATTTTTGAATAATATAAATTCATTTTTATTTACTTTTAAATTGAGGCAATTTTATGTTAGGTATTTTTATCTTAATTTTTTTCCAGTCTGAAAGATTCCTAAAATTAAACTTTGGAGGATCATTGCTATCATCATTTGATATAATCTTTTCTAGTTTACTTTCTTTATGAAGTGGTAAGGCTTTTAATTCGAAATCTATTCTTAAATATTTTTTATTAATTAGCCCCATCTCCAATTTACCATCTAAGAGACGTAAGATCTCTTTTATTATTTGCCAGCGAACAACTTCAATTTTACTAAATTTACCTTCTGAGAGTTGTTTATATAAATTCTGAGTAATACGAGATTCTTTGTTATAAAACATAAATCTAAAATGCAAATGATCTTTTAAATCAGATGTAACTATTAAATCTTTACTAGTAAAATCTTTAAATCCACTAAAATCAATAATACGTATCATAAGAGAATTAATAAGATCGAGGGTATTATTTATTTGAAAAGCAGGATCAACCTTTATTGTATATGTGATCTCATTATCAGGAATAATTGTTTTTATAAAGTCCACAAAATTAACTGTATCTTTTAAGTGAGAGTCTCTTTTTACCTCTAATCTAGATAATTCTATAATATCATCGAGGGAATTATCTATAGCACTGTAACTCTGATTTATTTTTGTTAGATTATCAGTATTGTACAACGTACGGTCAACTTTCATTGCTCGAATTGTTTGGAGTGATGACTCAACATGTGGCATGATAATTTGGTTTAAATATTCAAATAATTTTTCCCTTAGATTATCTATCTCATTTAATTGATCAAATCTCCTTTGGATATTGATTTTTAATTCAAGGAATCTATATCGTAATGCAATGGAGACCAGGAGAATAAAAACTAATAGAGCACTATCGAGGGAAGACTCTGAATTTAAATATCCTTTCTCAATTAGTAGCTCTTTAGAAGTACCAAACATAAAGTAAATCAGTGCAATGAAGTACAATAAAGCATCTACTTTCTTTTCTTTAATTTTTTGAAAAGATTTGTACCCTGAATAAGCTAATGGAAATATTAAATGGTATGACCATAAAGAAGTAATTGTAGTCCAGAGGTCAGGATTTCTAAATATTAAAAATATAATTGTAATCAGGAAATTAGTTATAAAATAATAATTTTGATACTTTATTTTTTCGATTTTGAAAAAACTTTGAATAAATATTATATAAAAAAAAGGAATGTTATATAATAATATAAGTTCAAGATATTTGAAAAGTAGAAAGCTATCATAAATCCAAAACCTAAATTCATTTTTGCTAAGTTCATAGAAAGAAAATATAATAATAAAAATACTAAATGTAAGATACTCTTTAAATTCAGGCATTTTAAGATAATTTATAAAAAAGAAAATTCCAATGAAGATAAATGCAATTAAATAGATTAAGTCAGATAGTGATTCATACATAATTGAATCAATCACTGAATAAATGGAAGAAATTCCTATCTCACCTGATATGATACCAGCATAGTTTTTAAATTCTGATCTAATTTTGATTGCTAGAACATTGTAGCCCTGGTTTAAAAATTTAGCAGGTATAGGATAAACTCTTATTCGGTTATAAGCAGGTTGTGATGCATCTTTAGAACCCACTTTCTTTCCATTTTGACCTATAAGATTTCCATTTAGGTAAACTTCATCATAGTCATAAATCTTTCCAAGGGAAAGGGCTAGATTTTTCTTTGTATTGGAAATGTCTATATCAAAGGACTTACGTAGCCAAACTACTCCTCTATATGCAGGATCTAGTTTTCTAAGATTGGAAGGCTGTTCAAGTTCAGTCCATGTTTTAGTATTTACTTCCATGCCGGCGTATTCAATGTCATCATCGAGAATAGCGTACCATTCACTTCCTGCTAAATTTATGATCTCAGTGAAAGAGTCAGATGTATCTCTCCCCGAACATGTGAGAGAAAATAATGAGAGTAGGAGTAGGAATAGTTTATTCAGCATTCAATGAAACCAAAGGATTCTAGGTGAAACTTTATCCACTCCCGTTAAGATATCCACCTTTTTCCTAAATTGAGGGGTAAATTTAAACTTTTTTATCTAGTAGTATATATTTCATTAGAGAGAATTCTAGTTTTTTATTTAGCCTATTGAATTCTGTTCTATTTTTTCCCGTATGCTCTGTTTGGAAAAAGAAAATATACTTATTCCTAGTAAAGATTCTCAACTGACCAAAGTTATAATCTCCAATCCCTGAATGGAATAGGGATTCTACCTTTTTCTCCCGTTCAGAAGTTAGGACGTGCCATCCTAAACCATAATAATTATGTTTTTCTTGGCTATTAGGTCTAGAAAAAATCTTTTTAAATGTTTTCTTTTCCAAAAGACCTTTTCCTTTATAAGTCCCACCCTGTAAAAATATTCCGGCGTATTTTAGGAGATGACGGGGAGATATGAAAAATCCAGAGGAACAATCATAAGTCTCTCCAAAAGAATAGTCAGTAATTTCTAATGGATCTAAGATTTTTGATCTAATATACTCGCTTGGTGATTCACCTGATGCAATCTCAATTACTTTTCCAAGCAAGCGGTAGTTGTAATTGGAGTAGATGTACTTTCCCCCAGCACTTGTAACTTGCTTAGGAAGAGTAAAATCTTTTTTTTCCATAGTAAATGTAAATTCACTTTTTTCCCCTTCGTATGGCAAACCAGAATGATGTTGCAAAAGATTTCGAATTGTAAAAAGTTTATTTTCATCATATTCATCTGTTATGAGTTCAGGGAAGAATACTGAGATATTATCATTTAGTTTTAATTTCCCCTCTTCCTGGAGTTTTAAAATTGCTAATGCAGTAAAGGATTTACTCAGGGATGCAACCGGTAGTAAAGTTTCACTGTTGTAATTATTTCCTATTTCTAATAGTGTTATTTTATCTTTTAGAACAGATATATATCCACCTTTTGTGATACTATTTTGAATGGCAGCACTTAATGTAGTTTCCATATCATCTTTTAGTGATTCTCTCTTTTGAGAAAGGGGATTGATAGGAATTTTCGTATCTCCTTTTTTCCGTTTGGTTGCAGAAAGAATTGGGATGGATAGGGTAAAGCAAAGCAGAACTACGAAATAAATAATTATTTTATGAAATTTACTATAATTTTTAATTATTCGAAGTTTAAATATTTTTTTAAGGTTGAGGTTTTTCATTGTTTTATACTCCAAATATAAAATTTCATACTAATTATTGCTATGAATTCCTAAAGTATATGAATTATTTTGTGTCACAAATTTTATTTCTAAATCACCGGCAATTTTAAAAATATCCAAATAAATCTTTTGAAGTATATTTAATTCTTGCTCTATATCAGAAGGTACCATAAAAAAACTTATGTAAATTTCAAGACCTGGATCTGAAATTTTATAAAAATTAACTAATATTTTTTCTCTTAAGACCAAAGGATTCTTGGTTAGCATTGATTTTATTTTATCTAGAAAAATTTCCAAATTTATGGGATTTGTGTCGTAAGGTAAATAAATAGAGAAGGAACTTTTATTTTTTTTTCCTATGCCTAGATTTTCAATATTTGAATTTGCAATTAGAGAATTAGGCATGGTGATACTGCTATCACCATCTCCTTTTATTTGCGTGGATCTGAAACCAATTTCCTCAACCACACCTTCAATGGTGCCAATTTTTATGTAGTCTCCTGTTTTGAATGGCTTGTCCAGAAGAATCATAAGAGAACCAAATAAATTAGCTGCGGTATCTCTTGCTGCTAGGGCAATAGCTAAGCCCCCTATGCCCAATCCCGCTAGGAGAGAAACTATATTGATTCCCATATTTTGGAGAGAAAGCATTACACCAAGGGAGACAAGGAGTATCTTCGTTAGTTTAATTAACAAGGAAACAAGTTGTAAATCAGAGGGATCTTCTGATGAAATAATGTGTTGTTTATAAAATGTTCCTACTATATCAGAAAAGTCATTTAGGAATTTAATAAAAAAAATACCCATAAAAAATTTTAATATATAACTTAATATAATATAAATTTTTCCATCTATCCCTGCCAAATAAAGGAAAATATACCAAAATCCGATGGTGACTAGGTTTCCACCTGGTTTAGATAGAGCTATAAATATTTGATCATCCCAGATCAAGGAGGATTTTTTAGCAATTTTTACAGAGAGTTCAAATAAATATGTAGATGAAAACTTAATACCTATTCCTAAAAATATAGCAAGAAATAGTCCTAACCACTGCCATAGCAAAAGTCCAAAAAGAAAAGTATTTGTCCATTGTGGTGCAAATCGTTCGCTGAATGGAGGAGAATATCCAGCACCCTGTCCTGACTCCTTTAGATAGGGAAGACTTTTTGTTTTATTAAAATAAATACGTGCATTTAAAATGGTAGAAGTTGTAAATAAATATTCTTTTTTACCATTTAACTCTTCTAGACTTAAAGTAATCTCTGTTTCTGGTAATGTCCATGTTGAAACTGAAATATCCATGGGAACATCTTCGAAGTTAGGCTGAAATACATAAACTTTATCTATTGTTTCTTTTAAAAAAATAGCTATTTCTTTGCCTTGCTCCTCTCGAATCAGTGGAGGAATTTCTTTTAAATTTAAACATTTAATAGCTTTGTAAATTGCATCTATCTTTGTTTGATCATTTTCAATGATGCCTTTTCTATGGGTATTCATGGACTCTATAAAAATGGATATAGATTGTCTGGGAGTATTGATTTTTAATGGTGCAAGAGGGCTTTCTCCTTTGAGTATGCTATATGGAAAAAACAAAAGAAATATATAATAAATTTTCATAAGATTAAAAGATAATTTATAAAACATCATAAGTGACCATTGAAAATAGGTTTTTGATTTTTTTGATTTCGTATTACTTCAAAATGTAAATGATAACCTGTGGATCTACCAGTGCTTCCCACTTTTCCAATCAATTCTTTCTTTTTAACATGTTGACCTTTTGTGACCAATATTTGATCCAAGTGTCCATATCTAGTTTCATAACCAAATTCATGTTTGATTACAACTAAATTTCCATATCCTCCTTTTGCTTCGGCTAAAACTATAACTCCTGCAGCTGAGGAAAACACATCCGCTCCTTTATTGGCAGCTATATCCAAACCACCATGGAATGTATCTTTTTTTGTGAAAGGATCTGTTCGTTTTCCCCAACGGGAGGATGTAGTTCCATAGACAGGTTTAGATAAAGAAAAAGAGGATTCTTCTGATTCTTCTAAGGGAGCAGTGAAAGCCTGTCCCGTAAAAAATGTCAACTCCCTAGCTGTCATTCGCTGGCCTGGCACAAACCATTCATTTCTATAAGTATCGTCATAAATAAATAATTTTGCATTGATTCTATATTTCTGTGATAATTTCTCTCTACTTTTTATTACATTAGGGAGATCTTCATTGTCATAGATTCCCCTCATATTACATAGAATTATTACTTTGTCTTTTTGTATGTCCTGTGAGCTCGTAAGAGAATTGATAGATTGTATAGTTGAAATATCCAGCATCGATTTAGTTTGTATCTTGGAGTATGTATCACCTTGTTTGATTTTATACTTATAAAATGTAAGTGGCGTAAGGGAGTCTGTTTGGTTTCCACCTCGTGAAATGTGTAAATTGAGTTTTATATCTTCTCTAATTTTTTGAAGCTCCGGATTCTCATAGTTTAAATTTTGGATAAAGGGAAAGTCTTCTGCAGAAATGGAGGTTTGAATGGGAGTTAGGTTTAAAACCAGAAAAATAAAAAGGGATTGGGATCCATGAAACAAAAGGATGAACATCCACTTTCTTGTACGCATATTCCAAGTATTTCTAGAATTGCAGAAATTGGAAGAAAAAATTATGTCGTATAAGAATTATAAAACCTTTTTCTAGGAGCTCTAGGATTATTTAGGAAAAATCAAACCAAATTCTGTTCTTTTTAAGAGTTTGGAATTGTTAATTGGTTCTATTCAGTCTTTTTTCAGAATCAGAAAGGTGGTATCATCTTTAGATGTATATACTTCTAATTTTTTTAAAATTTTATCTTTGGTATTGGAAGAATTTTCCCTTTCATTGTCCATAAGGATTTCACTCACTCCCTCTATGCCAAACATCTTACCATCGGATGTTTCACTTTCTGTAAGCCCATCAGTATATAAGAAAAGTGTATCGCCACTATACATTTTGAATGTTTTATCTTGAATTGAGGTGATACTAGTTTGGTTCATCTTGCCAAGTCCAATCCAAATTCCTTCTGTGGGGATTAGTTCTATTGAACTACTATTTTTGCGATATAAAACCATATCCTGGTGTTGACCTGCATAGGTAAAAATCCCATCTCCCTCATAAGAGAGAATAGTTATAGTCATATATTTAAACTGAGACCCAGATATTTTTTTTATGTTCTCTTCAATACCATTTATTATTTCTTTAATTAATTGTGAGGGAGTTGTCTCTTCTTTTCGGGACAAAATTAAATGAATTGAGGTCTGAACCATCATCATAATTAGACCAGAGAGGATTCCATGGCCCGAGACGTCGCCAATCACAATCCAATCTTTTCCAGGAGTATTGATAACATCATAGTAATCACCTCCCACAGATTCTGCTGGCTTCATATATCCTGTTAGATCAAACCCTCTAACCTCGCATTTCTCTGGGATGAGGGATCTCTGAATCCTAGAAGTTATTTCCATCTCTTTGGAAAGTTTAGCTGAAATTTCTCTTTGGGCAAGGAGAAGTGCATTTTCAATTGAGATTGCTGCTTGGGAGGAAAGTATAGATAGAAGTTCTAATCTTTCTCTAATAAAAACGTTAGGAGAAAGATTATTTTCAAGGTAGAGAATTCCCGACATATTCCCTTTGTGTAATATTGGAGCACAGAGGATAGATTTCATTTTTTTTGAATAAATATATGAATCATCAGTAAACATACCTTTCTCAAATGCATTTGGTAGTACAATGCTTTGGCCTGTCTTTCTTACATAATTGATAATGGAGATAGGAACTTCTTTGTAGTCATCTAGAGGAGTGGAAGAAATGATTTCTCCACCGATTGCGTTAGCTTCTGCTTCCACAAAAAGTTTACCTTTTTTCGATAATATTAAAATTCCCCTTTGTGCACCTGCATTTTCAATAGATACATTTAGTATTTTAGTCAATAATTTTGATAAATCAATTTCACCAGAAAGAGCTTGAGAGGATTTTAAAATTGTAGATGTATCGAGAGTTGAACTATTTTTTGATAGACCAATAGATCCTGGTAAGTAAGCCGTGGATTCTTTTAGTAAATTTACATATATATTGTCTAATTTAGCAACTTGGTTAGGTGCCCCCCATTTCATATAGGCACTTCTAGCCAAGAGAATCATATTTTTAGCATGATCCCTATAGTCTAGATCTAGATAAAATGCTCCCGCTAGTTCGAGTGCCAAAGCTTCCTCTTGAAGAAATTGATTTTTTCTAGCATCTTTTATGGCTGCTTCGTAAAGAGGAATTGCTTCAAAAACCTTTTGTTCATAGCTTAGT
>Ga0209550_10003323_pt1 | contig 15337 bp, 9 predicted proteins | sample LauGreSuBDMM15SN_2_FD_187567 | JGI IMG/M metagenome (GOLD analysis project Ga0209550, IMG submission 187567) | Freshwater lake microbial communities from Lake Michigan, USA - Su13.BD.MM15.SN (SPAdes) (version 5) | ecosystem: Environmental > Aquatic > Freshwater > Lake | place: Lake Michigan, USA...
TCGCTAACACTGGTAGGAGTGGCACAGGATTCGTAGGAGTCGGGGGTTTTAGAGACACCTGGCAATATTTGATGGTATGTCCATACTGGAAACATTTCCGGCATTGACATGCAGCTAGTGTTGGGCATTTTTTCACCGAATGACTAGTGTACACATCTTTCGATTTGCCGGAATCGAAACATACTTTGCACTGTTTTTGGAACATTATGTATGACTTAAGATACCGAACAAAACTCTAATTTTTTGAAGATTTTTTGAAGATTTTTAAAGATCATTTTAGAACAAAAAAACTTATTCTAAATTAAATTTTGCATATTTGGTATCTTCAAAAAAAACCGGATTTCCATCCTCGTAGTAACCCACAAGAGATCCTACATCTCCATCGTCGATAGATTCAAATATATAGTTGTTCTTTTCCCAAAATGAACCTTTCCAACCTGAATTATGCACTAGCACCACTGACTCATACTCTTCTTCATCTGCTGATAGCGGCTCTGATTTCAGGTCTTGCTCTTCTTGCGGGTCTTGTGGTTGTGTTTGTGGCTCTGATTTCAGTTCTTGCTCTTCTGGTTGTTTTGGTTCGTTTAATTCGGTCGCAGCTACGTCCGCAATCACTGTGTTTGTGTTAATTGTGTCTGTGTTAATTGTGTTTGTGTTAATTGTGTTTGTACTAACTGTCCTTTTAACTGGTTTATAATTCAAAAAATTAAACATAGTATACTCTAAATATTACAAAAAAAGTGATGAATAAATATTCACAAGTTTTGAAATATAGTATATAAAAAGATATATTTTATTTTTGTAATGGGACGTTGTGAAACTGCCACAGTATCAATTGGAATCAAGATTTTATTATCCGATCTCATATTGCAAATTAATGAAACTAATTTCGATCTCATAAAAGAGATATTATTCGGCGGATTTATTGAAGACGAAAACGATTACTTCAATGAAGTATACAAAAATGTTATAGATTGCGATGATATTTCTTACGGAAACTATAAAGATGTCAAGGAATATTTGATAAACGAATGTAAACAGAAGGGTACCTATATCAAATCAAAATATAGTAATAAAGTAGAAGAATCGCTATATCATGGATGTTTATTTGATCAAGAATTGTTACTTCCCATAAAAGAAATATTAAATACCCATAGATGGGGATATGAAAGATGTGGCACTAATTGCAATTCAACAGAAGAGTTTGATCTATCTGTAAATATTGATAAATACAAAGAAATTGATAAAATAAAGATCGTATTCATACTAAGTCAACATGCCGGTTAATTTGTCATAAACTACCAATTATTTAACAACTCGTGTAAATCAGTGTCTTCGTGTAAATGTTCCACCAAATAATCGTGCGAATATTTCTTTCTGATTCTAGGTTCTCTGATTTTCACCCATAATAAATCCCTGAACCGATTCTTGAATTTCAAACAATAATACAAATACCGAAACTGGTTTAATATTTCTATTTTTCGGTTTATTATATCAATCACGGAGCTGTTTATTATTTCATAAATTGGATTACCCATATAAACTATTATATGTAATTTTTCATTCAAAAGCAAAGAAGTCAACTGGTTATCACGACAATATAATTCTTGTAAATTTTCATTCAATTGCAAAGATGTCAATTGGTTTTGAACACAATATAATATTTGTAGATTCTCATTCAAACGCAAAGAAGTCAATTTATTATGATGACAATATATTGTTCGTAAATTTTTATTCAAATGTAAGGAAGTCAACTGATTATCAGGACAATATAATTCTTCTAATTTTTCATTCAAATGTAAGGAAGTCAACTGATTATTAGAACAAGATAGTTCTAATAAATTTTCATTCAAATGCAAAGAAGTCAATTGGTTATAAGTACAATATAATTCTTGTAAATTTTTATTTAAATGTAAAGAAGTCAATTGATTATAAGAACAATATAATTTTTGTAAATTATCATTCAAATGCAAATGAGTCAGTTGATTAAACGAACAATTTAATGTTTTCAGGTTTTTGAATCTGGTAACATCGAGAATTTTTATACCTTTATGAGAGACATTAATATCTTCCGTGTCTTCTGGCAAAGAATCTAAGTCAATAATCATTGAATTAATGTATTTTGTTGTTTCTATATTTTTTTCCTGACATTTAGTATTTTTGCTTTGATTTGCTTCCATTGATTTTGATTTTTTCCAGAGTATGAACCTTTAAGAGAGTTTTCGAGTTTTTTGTCTATAATATAAAAAGAATAATGTACATATAACGATGGAATCTGTGAGTACTTATGTATCAGACGAAAGCTTGGAAAGCTTGGAAAGCTTGGAAGGCTTGGAAAGCTTGGAAGGCTCAGACGAAAGCTCAGAGTCGGACCAAAGTTCGGATTCCGAGATTCCACTCAATTTGATTGAACGAATGCAGTTCTTAAAACGCGAGCATCGTATCAGTTGTACTAACTTGTTTAAACCCAACGAGCAATATTTCTATCTTCCTGACTTCCATAATGATCCTCTAACTCCGGGCTGGCCAATTATTCATGCGCCGATTCGAGTCGATTTATGTTTCTATGTATTGTCAAACTCCTCTTCGCAAGATCCTTATACAGTTTTTTTATTAGAAAAAGGAGCTCAATATAATTTTCCTTCGTTTGATTATATTCCGTCTACTCCCACAAAAATGCTTGAAAAAAAAGCACAGGACGAAGACGCATGGAACATTGAATGTATTTTTAATGCAAGTTTCAACAAAATTATCGAACTGTTTCAATTAGAACCGGTATTGTCCAAACTGAGCGTTGCCAAAAAATATGTTTCGTGGAAAAAGAAATGTTTTAAAGGTTGTGTATGGGACGAATCTACCAATCAACTGAAACTAGTTATGAACGCTTCGTTTTTTCTTCGATTTCGACAACCCGTCAAATACTTGCTTTCTTCGGTCTGCACAGAAAACACAGAATGGGCAACTGTGCATGAAATCATCCATTTGAAACAGCTGCGAGACATCCCGATCCATATGGATGTGCACAATTTTTTCATCAATAACGAATACGATGGAGATCCTTTTTTATACGTGAAAAATAAGTGGGGCACAAACTGTTATGTCCCATTTATCATGTACAGTTGTCGTCTCGAAAAAGACGGTTATGTAACCGTCCAAGAAAATCGACCCATCTTGCCGTACAAGTCTGTGGATCCTATATTAGGCAGCATGTACTTTTTTTCTAACGCACCGCTTAACGGAGCGCCTTACCCTCAACAAAGGTATGTAGTATTTCCATCCAAGACGATTTACATGAAAGAAAAAAGTTTGAAAGGTTTTGAAAGCAACCAGATTTATAATAGCGTCTATTTTCAGGAAAACAAACAACCTATCTGGGGAATGCAAAACGCAAGTTTTTTTCACGAATTATGACTTTTTTAGTTTCTCCCTATCTGCCTTGTACTTTGCGTATTCTTTTTCCAACACCAACAGCTCCCTTAACCACATGTCGGTTGGCAGGGTGTTTTGCAGCGTATCCAAATCTTTTTCCATTTGTATTTTGTCGTCGCTAATCTTTTGAGCTCGCTCTTTGTTCATACTGTGCATAGGCATCTTCGTCAAATACTGATACGATTCGTTGATCGTTGTGTATCCGTATTTTTGCAATAAACTGTCTGTCGCGTCGTCATTCGTCATTTTCCTTAAATCTATGTCGCCGCTCACTACTTGTTGAATAAACTTGGCGCGATTGGACAACTCTGACAGCGTTCGTTTCATAACCTCTATTTCTGCTGCTTTTCGCTTGACATAAAAGGCCAATCGCACTACGTAAAACGCATCAATAAGTTCATGGACGGTTTTGTATTTGTGTAATTGAATATCGGCATTGAACAAATTCATATTGCTCGTGCTTGCGGTCGATGTCAGATGGAGCAGTTTTTCCACATTTTCTATATTGAGTTCCGCTAATTTTCCTTTCACAAAATGCACGGTGATATGAATAATGACCTCGGTAGACATGTTTACAAAGTCTTTTATCGTTTTCTTTTCGATACAATCTTCCAAGAACGACAAATAATTCATCGTCCAAGTACCAATGGGTAATTCGGTGATCAATATGGTGTCTTCTCTAATGATTTGATATTTCCCTTTTATCAAAAACTTTCCTGTTTCCAACGTCTGCACTGACCCAGTGAACCCTTCATAATAAGGCTGAAATAAAGAGTCGCTTGAAGCATTACTGATTTTCTGACGAATGCAATGGATAAGTTCGAGTGGCGAATAAGAAGGAATGTTGCAAGAAAAGCCAGTACCAATGCCTGCCAATCCGTTCACCAAAGCAAACGGGATGATAGGAACATAAAACTCCGGTTCCACTTTTTGTCCGTCGTCCTCCAAATAGGTTAGAACTTTGTCATCTGCTTCGGGAAATATATATCTGGTAATGGGATTCAAACAGGTAAATATGTATCTTTCCGACGCGCTATCCTCACCGCCTTTCAAACGGGTCCCAAACTGCCCATTGGGAACCAGCAAATTGATATTGTTCGATCCCACAAAGTTTTGCGCCATGTGAACAATAGCCCCATTTAAAGAAGCTTCCCCGTGATGATACGCGCTGTTTTCAGACACGAAACCAGAAAATTGAGCGACTTTTATCTCTTTCGTCAAATTGCGTTTGAATGCAGAGTATAATATTTTTCGTAAACTCGTTTTTAGACCATCTACCATATTTGGAATAGACCGTTCGCAATCATATACACTAAAATGAACCATTTCGTTGTTGAAGAACGCTTCATAGTCTACCACGGGATGTTTTGTATCCAAATATGCCTTTTTGTCGTACTTTTCTAACCAACATTTGCGATCTTCCGCGCGTTTCTTGTTGAAGACCATGTCTACTGCATCGTCACTTTTTAGCCCCGAATGGCGGAAATGCACTTTTTTGGGGTGAGCAAAATATTCTTTAAACTCTGTGGAGGTAGATGTGCCCAACCCTTTGAAATACTTCAATGTCCATCCTTTTTCGTTGGTCTGTTTCCAAGCCAGATATTCGCCTTCGTTGTAAAAGCGCACCAGTTGATTCCCTTTTGTAGCACGTAAAATGGGCGTGTTCATGAAAGACAAGAAACCCTCTAGACGAACCAAACTAGGCCACATCGCGTGAAATAAGTTGATGCACAATCCTTTAATATGCGATCCATCCAAATCTTGGTCGGCCATAATCATTACTTTGCTGTACCGCAAGCATTTATGAACCTCGGCTGCGCCGTATTCACGACCAATTTCCAGTCCCAATATTTTAATCAAATCTGCCAATTCCTTGTTTTCCCGAATATCCTTGGTGGTTCCTCGTACATTCAACACTTTGCCTTTCAGTGGGTAAATACCAATGACATTGCGATCCTCGCTTTTAAGACCAGACACGATTCCAGACATGGCACTCAGTCCTTCTGCCAAAATTAACGTACATTCCTTCGATTTTTCGGTTCCCGCGTAATTGGCGTCTACAAAATTGGCGATTCCGCGGACAGTTTTCGTTTTGGACCCATCCATCTTCTTTTTTGTTTTCCCGGCTTCTTTGGTTTCGGTCAATTGACAAGCCATTTCCATGACTCCCATCTTTGCGATTTTTTCAATAAATGCGTCCGAAACCACGCACGAAGAACCGAACTTGGAAGAAGGAGTTGTCAAGAAATCTTTGGTTTGGCTGTCAAAGGAAGGGTTTTCAATATCGCAGCGCAAGAATAGAATAATTTGTTCCTTGATACTGTTCTGATTGACCACCACTTTTTTCTTCTTTTCGATATATGCACCGAGTTTGCGTAGAATTTGACCCATAATATAATCTACATGTTTCCCACCTTTGAAAGTACATACTCCATTGACAAAAGAAATCTGTTGGAACTCGTGACTTGGTGCTAAGGCCACGACGTATTCCCATCTGTCGCTATTTTCGTACACCCTTTTAGATTCTTCTTTCGGACCGATATACATATCTACGTAAGGTGCAAAAGACTTCAAAGACAATGTTTGACCGTTATACGTGACTTTCACTTTTTTTGCGTGGTCCGTGACGGCGGCAATGTCATAGACTCTTTTTTGCATAAGCGAAATCATGTCATTCGAAAGTCCAGTCACATTCAAACGTTTGTAGTCTGGCATGAACGATACTTTGGTGTAAGGTTTGGACGTGCATTTTGTAATTTTGGGTGGATCGATTTTGGTAAGGTTGTCGTGAAATTCTTGGACGTATTTAAGGCCGCGAACATGATCTACGGTTTCAATGCGGCCCCATGTAGACCATATGAGCACTAATTTGAATCCAAATCCGTTTTTCCCGCCCACAATTTTTTTCTCGTTTACGTCGTAATTGGTAGACGTTCTTAAATGCCCAAACACCAATTCAGGGATCCATATCTTTTCTTCGGGATGTTCCGCGACATCGATGCCATTCCCGTCGTTCATAAACGTTATTTTCCCATCGGCGATGTGCACATCGATGTGAGTGACCAGTTTTTTGTTTTCTGCTACCGATTGATTCATACGCAAAACGTGGTCACGGCAGTTCACAATGCCTTCATCCATGAGTTTAAACAATCCTGGAATATACTCAATCGTCTTCAAGACAATTTTACCATCTTCGAATACCCACATTTCCGCATCGACTTTCTCCACTGACCCGATGTAGGTATCTGGGTTGTCTAATACGTGTTGCTTGTCTGTCTTACGTTGATATTGCTTCGCTAAATCCATGGTCAACAAATGAAAATACGTTTATATTTTAAAAATCTAAAATTGTTTTTTTCAATTTTTTGGTGAACCCATTTTGCATAGACTTTCAAGAACCCAAAAATAATCATCGAAGTTTTCAAACATCACTTTCCCCATCTCCGCGGGAGAGATGAAGTAAGGTGGAAGAGATAGTATCCGTTGTCTTTCCTGATCCTCCAGAGCGATATCGTAAAAGAATTCAATCATTTCCACTAACGTACGACTATCGCATTTTTTGAAATCGGCCAATATATCTATCCGACCTGGTCGGATCAACGCATGATCCAGTCTTTGTGGATAATTACTGGTCATGATGACAATGCGTCCCGGGATTTCAAGCACTCCATCCAAAATGTTTAACAAAAACGCCAAGTCTATTTTTTCCGCAAAGGTTCTAGGATTCGAAGCGACACTCGCCAGAATGTTTGGTCTACGTTCCATCACCACCTCTCCTTGACAATCGATATCTTCCAATACGTAAATTCGTTGATCCAACGGAATCGAATATTTTTCAGTCTGACCGGTCGACATATTAAGTACAATAACGGTTTCGTCAAAGAAAAGATGTTCGAACTGAGTCTTGGTAATATCATTGGTCAATTGAATATTGAAAATGTGTCGTTTCGTTTCATTGGCCAAGCATTTTATGGTCGACGTTTTACCAGCACCTGCTTGACCGGAGAGAAGTAATCCCAACGTATATGGAATACCTTTTGCTTCATACCATTTTTTATTTTGAACAAAAAACTCGACGCGTTTCCGGACAATGTTCATTTCCGGACCAAACAGATTTGAGAATTTGCGATTGGTTTGGAATTGCTTCATGGTAAAAACGACTGTATTCGGCAATTTCGAATAGTCTTTTTCGCCGTCTGCGCCAATAGGCGCGCTGGCCGGATGTTGATTGAAATAGAATATTTTATCGCCCAATTTGTTTTGTATCTTCAGTTTGTATTCATGCGAAACTTTGTTCAAGAAAGATCTCAATTCCTTCATGGATTTACCATAAGAGTAAATTTCAAGTGACTGTTCCACCCCTTTCTCACTTTCGTGATTATCTTTTAGAGTTACAAACACATCTTCGTCCAGACGAATGTGATCGCTTTGGTTCAAGATGAAATTTTTGTTTTTGTAAGATACGTGTTTCGTGTTGGCGTGATTTGTAATATAGTCTAGAACCGCTTGACCTAAAATATTTTCAAGGTCGGTGGTATTCACATAAATATGAATCGATGAGGATTTCGTTTTCGAGTGTTTTTTTACGCTATTTGTGTATACAAAGAATCGATTCCAAATACCTCTGCCGTTTCTGGTCAAATAATCGATTGCGTTCGTGGCAAAAAAGATGCATAGAAGGTTGGTCATGGACCCGTTCATCGAACTGATCATTGTCATTGTGATCATCTGAATCTTGAGTATGTCGAGCATATCCATATTCGAGAGGCTGCAATTACTTTTTAAGTCTGTTTCTCTAGAAACTCTGATTTTTTAAAATTAATTTGCGATAGGCTTTGCAGTCAGTCGATTTAGTCGTTTACAAGATCCTTTTTTCCAGGTATATGAAAAGATGTCCAATGCGATGTTGCTATCACAATATGTGAATCAAGTGTCACGTGGTAAAACCATTTACCAGGGAGTAGCCAGTGTATCCGCGATAGTAGGATCTACGGATGCCACTATTTTGATCAACCCTGTCGGAAACCCGACTTCATACGACGTACTCATACAGAACTTGAAACTCCACACGAATCAAGTCAATGTACCTTTATCATCGCTCACACCTAACACGAATTATGACATTACAATAATAAGTAATTACTCCAGCGGCCAAACATATGTTTCATCCCTATCCATTAAAACCTTAAATGAAGATTCGGTGAGCAATATTATAATTTCCGAAGACACGCAAAAATATTTCACAGAAGTTCCTTCTTCGCGGTCATGGAATATCCGATTTCCTCCGTCCATTGGAACTCCGAGTAGCTATACTTTATCTTTTTCTGGAGTTACTCAATCGGCATCTCCTAATACAAATATTGTCGTGAATCCCATATCGAACAACACAAATTATACTGTTTCCGTAACGACCTTTTATTCATCTGGTAAGTCGTATAAGAAAAGCACGACTCTAACCTCGTTGAACGAGATGCCCATCGATTACACATTTACTTACAACGGTACTTCAGCCAGTTTTATATACACACCAGTTCCCACTGTTTCTTATATCCTCTACGCAAACAATGTCATGTATTCAGGGAATCTTACAGATCTAACTCCAGGTACTTACTATCATGGATATATCGATTCTATTTATCCATCTCAAAACATTTACCGATCCAAAGAGTTTCATTTCACAACGTTATTAGAAGGTCCGATTTCCAACGTTCAAATAACGTTGACTAATAATTCCATCACGATGTCTTTCACGCCTTCGCCAGGAAACATTAAAAACGTCATATTGCTTAACAGAGCCTTAGTTGAAAGCTCAACAAATCAAATTACAATAAGAAATCTTCAAGAAGATACATTTTACGAAGTGACGGTACGTTCTTTTTATGAAAACCACACTTATGATTACGTGAAAACTGTTAAAACACTTATTGAGGGTCCCGTTCACGATATATCCTGCTCCGACATTCGCGGAACCTTCCTAACGTTGTCTTGGCAACCATACCCAAACAGTGTACCTATTGCTTATACCATCACAAATAACCAGGATCAAATGCAATTGTTTTCTTCTAGAACTACATACACTTTACCACAAAATTCGCTCGCTCCAAATACAGAATATATATTCAAGATTATTGCTACCTATTCTTCAAATACGTATTCAAGTGATTCTTCTTCTGTCCGAACGTTAAACGAAGGACCTTTTCCACCGATAACAATCGAAGCATATGGAGATCGAGCAATTATACAATGTAGTGAAACTACGAACCCTTACGCCCTTGCTACTTATACAATAAATTCAACGACAACCGAATTATCGGATTTCTCTGGTATCGTATTAAGTAACTTGCAATACAATAAAACATATGATCTACAAATTAGCACAACTTACGGCACTAGAACTTACAGCAAATCGACCATTTTCACGACTTTAAATGAATACGCATTAAGTTTTAGTACAGTGATAACCGGGACATCGATCACTCTTATCGCTGTAGTGACTGGCGATAGATTAGTGTTGACCTATAGAACGACCTATGGGTCTCAAAAAACCCTGGATATATCTGGAGATGCATTATCTAATCTGATGCTCACCGATTTGACGCCGAATACACATTACCTATTAACCATAGACAATTATTTTTCAACTCGTAAATATAGCTCCAGTATTTCGTTTACAACCAGAAACGAAGGACCGCTAAAAAATCTAAGTCTAAAAGTCTATGATACAAAAGTATCGCTCAATTTTGACATATATTCTGACGAAGTTTTATACTATCAATTATCGGGCGATAAAAAACTACTCACTGATAAAACAATAACCGGATTGTCTATAGGTACTCGTTACACACTTACCATCTACAGCAAATTCTCAGAAAATGAATATTCGGTGAGTCGATCTTTCCAGACTTTGATGGAAGGGATTGTAGTCCCGAATGTTGTGAATAATTCGAATGGAATCATTACCTTGGATGGAAATATTGTGGGAGACACGTATTCAGGAAATGTGGTGTTTGGTAACTCCGATTACCAATTGACAGAATTTCCCATCGATCTGTCAGGGAGCGGCAATACGACTCTGACTACGAATATAAACTATACGAACTCTCTTTCAACAAACGATATTCAATACATTTCCCAAACTTTCTCTAAGAGTCAAGGTACTACATTTGTTTCCACCTTCAATGAAAACAATTACATTTCAAATGGCTTTTTACCCGAAACTACCGAAACAAAAAAAGGATTTTACACAAGTTTGCCGAGAGAGTGGCCACTCTCTATTTCCGTTTTTGTAACGGATACATCATTAAACCAATCTATCCTCGGTATCCCGACGTACGCACTTTTATATTTTCCGATTTTTAACAATGAAGCGAAATGGAGCAAATTAAGTAGAGTGATCCCGTATCTGTTTTGTGGACCCAATATTCTATACTTTTCTGTCGCTACATCCTCCGTCCCCGTTTCATTTCAAGTTCAACTTACTTCTGAAAATCCCTATAGAACATCTATCATTACTGTCACAAATACAAATTGGAACTTGATCCAATTAAAACTCGATATCGCTAAGTCATTGAAAAATGTCACAGTCACTATTTCAAGAACGGGGTATGAGCAATCGTCACTGCTTATCGGAAACTTGGTTTTTAAAACATGTCTACCTTTTTTGCAAGAACCGGTTTTAACTTTTGCTGACGGGTTTCATGTACCAAGCTCACTTGAAAACTCGAGTTGGAACAACTTGGTGGCAAGTAATATTACTATTTCTGGCTGGTTTTATGCTCATGACAACTGCGTTTCGTCGGAAAAAAAGATTTTTACCGTCGGTTATAATACATCTTTTCCAAGCATAGTTGTCGATGAAAACAATAGACTATACGGACATGATATCTCTTTCGGTGCACCGACCTTTTTTACCATCACGTCGTACAATCAACAATTATCTCTGTACTTGAACGGGAAGGTTGTATCTAATTCTGGATCTATCACCGAGCCTTTGTTAAACGATCCCATTTTGTTTCAAGGCGAAGACTTTCTCATTTCGCAGATTCATTTTTACGATCATGTATTGCAAGACATTCCGTCCTTATACGACCCCTTGTTTCTTAAGATCGAAAATATTTTCAGCCTTTCATCGGACAATATCATCCATATGGACATGTCAGAAAATATTAATCTGTATTGGAACTCTGTTTGTTACACCAGAAAACTAGATTATACTACACTAAGTGCCGATATTTCTTTTAGTGTGCCTGGTAGCGTGTCTTTTTGGTTTCAATCGACTGCTATATTCAGTCTCGGTGATACTATTTTTAGCATTTCAGGAGGATTGTTATGTATGAACGGACTTCCAACCTTTATTCGCCCCGTAAATTGGAATCACATTACTTATACCAATAGTTCTCTTTATTGGAATGGTTATCTATTATCAAGTTTCGAAATGGATCCGGTTTTAACCCTTCAACACGGATCATTCGGCGAAGTATTTAGGAACGGTTCTCTTAGCTCAAGTCAAGTTCTAGCCAATTACTATCAAATGTACAAACTGAGAAACGTCGATTTAAGCGGAAATCTGTTTTCCTTACAAGTGACGTGCCCGTCATTCGAGACCACTCCTCTGGTCCTTTGGAAACTAGTTCTTCCGGAAACGACTATTTCGGGAAACTTTATTCATGATAATGCTGGTTCCTCTATTTCTTATTTACTCGATTCAAAAATACTTAATACGTATCGTGCAAACCAAAACACGGCTGGAAATTTGATTCTAACCGATTTCGGAACCTCCATTCCGGTTTCTCTCGACGGGCCATATATCCAAACGGTTAGCAATGTCGATGAAGGTTCGTCCATCACAATACAGCTTCAAAACAACGGAACAGACGTCAGTTATTCAATATCAGGTATTTGTGATCTTCTGATCAATGATACGAAAGCAATCAATAGTTACCAAGGGTCGATACGAGACTCAATTACAATATCCGTGACAAAAGACTTTAGAACAAATGATTCAAAATATTTTGATTTTAGTATTGACACACTTGGAATCGCTTCACGTGTAGCTATAAACGACACGAGTAAAGCATTTTCTTTGACTTCTTCTGCGTCATCTGCCGAGATCGACAACACGTTTACAATTACGTGGGAAGGAGATCCTGCTGGAACCCATTATACAATTAGTGGAGTCAGCAGTGAAGATATTTCCGTTCCTTTAAATGGGGACATACCTCCGAATAATAAGTTCGCTATAAAAGTAAATACTCCTCTTACAAAACAATTTACAATCTTCGCTACCGAAAATAGTGACATTTCTGTCAATGTCATTTTTAACGACATTGCTCATCATCTCAGTGTAAACAAGAACCCTCCGCAAATCAACGAAGGCGATGATTTCGTTATATCTGTAATAGCACCTTATGCCACTACCGCTGGAACCATATTGCCATACACTGTTAGTGGAGTGCATCCCTATAACATCGATTACGGCGACCTTATAGGTAATGTTGAAATTCAACAAATAGGAATAGATACCTTATACGGGGTGCGTGTCCCACGAATGGGCGGGAACGTTAACTTTAAAATAATAAATAACCACTTGACAGAAGGTCAACTAACCTTCTTGTTTAGTCTCATGAATAAGTCGCTACCTGTTTACATAATTGATACAAGTATCACCCCGACCTATAATTTGTATTCATCTTCTTCCTCGGTCAATACGGACGATAGTGCGTTTCAAATTATTTTGGCGACTACTGGTTTAGACCCAACCAATATTCCTTATGTAATTTCTGGCGTGAATGAAACAGACATTTCCTTTGCCAGTATGTCAGGTTACCTTCAGGTTACAAATGGTATAGCCTTTCAAACCTTCTATGCTAGTAAGAATCATCAACCGACAGAGGTTGCAAAAGTATTCACATTGACAATTAATTTCAAGGATCCTTATTTTTATGAAGTTGATGGATCTGTCCGTTCATTGTCAACAGCCGTTCAGTTTGTCGATACAAATAAACCCACGATTTACTCGTTTGTTACCAATTTGGCTTCCAAATATATTTATCAAAATTCAAAATCTTTTCAAATTGGATTATCAGGCGAAAACGTGAAAGTTGGTAACGCCTTTATCACATATCGATATACTGGTTGTTCCGAAGAAGATATTTCAGGGATACAAAATGTCGGCACGTTAGATTTGTTCAATAAAAAAACAGTAACGGTTCTAACTACTTCTCCGCGTACTTTAGTGTTTACATCTCAAAGCAATCCAAATATGGTCCCTTTTTCTATTGGACTCAACTACACGGCGGCGAATCCAGACCTGGAAGTAAATTTCGGGACCAATGTACAAGTCACTCTCTACGGATATTTACAAGATTGTACCTATACGTATGGTGACTCATCTGGAACTATATATGCAGATCCAGACGGGTTTCAACGGACAACTAGCTTTTCTTTGAAAGCAGCTATTCTAGAAATAACGGATGGTGTCGGATTCAAAGTCTATCCGAAATAAACATAGACAATAGATAGGATGGATTGTTAATGTCGACCGTCTTTGTATTGGTTACAGATGAGTGGTATTGGCCTAGAGCGCAGCGCACGATAATGGATTTACGTTCTATCGGAAAATGGACAGAAAGTATCGTCATCATTGCGATTGGATCGTTCTCGATACCAGCAGTATGGAAAGATTTTTATAGTCTAACGGAGGTTCATTTCCCGGAAATCGAGGAGAAAAACGACTTGGTAAATATGCTTAAAACTCCCTTTCCAGACTCGATCGATCATCGGGAAATCGAAAAACGCAATCAATGGGAAAAATTGCATGTATTTGACGAGATGTTCATGAAATGGGATAGAGTCGTGTATTTGGACGCCGGATTACGTGTTCTAGAAAATGTTCATAAATCGATATTGCCTTTGCAATATAAAGGCCTCTTTTTAGCTCCAGATGACGGGGGTAACTTTATATTCCCCAATCTAAATAAACAGTTTTCAACACAAATCAGTTACTCCAATTTAGATGTATGGAAAAAAACGGCCGAAGATTTTGGTGGAGTCCACATTTTTAGTGATTCTTATTTTTTGAACTGTATGTGGGTCTACGATACAAATATTCTTAAAACATGCAGCAAGCAAGAAATGATTGCGGGAATTCTTTCATACCCAATCTGTAAAACGAACGAAATGACGTTGATGAACCTTTTTTTGCACTTTAAATACAAATTATGGAAACCTTTCCCCGTTTTTTCTGACGAGAAATATTTATTCGATTGGTCCGAGTGGAATAATCCGAACCCGGCTACCTGGCAACAATACTGTTTCATAAAATACCCTCGATCTTTATCTCTGAATGAACCTTGATTTTTTCCTATCTATTTTTTTGTAAGAATCTTTTTGTAAGAATCTATTATTACTTTCTCGTTTTATTTCAATACCCCCCCCCTCATTTCCCCATGCTTCAAATGATGACAGTGTCAAAAAAAAATTGATAATCCAAACTCCTTACCATATACAGTAATAACTATATCGAAAACTTATTGATGTTTTTAAAAAATGCTTCAAATGATGACATAGATGCTTCAAATGATGACATTTATGCTTCAAATGATGACATTTATGCTTCAAATGATGACATAGATGCTTCAAATGATGACCCCAATTCTTGGGACGACTACGACTTCGGGTATTTTATTGATGACACGAGTTGAATCCACTCGACCAGCGAGAAGATCATTTCACCGATAATTGTTATTTTTTGGCTCCATAATTAGTATGTCATTTGAAGCATCTATGTCATCATTTGAAGCATCTATGTCATCATTTGAAGCATCTATGTCATCATTTGAAGCATAAATGTCATCATTTGAAGCATCTATGTCATCATTTGAAGCATTTATGTCATCATTTGAAGCAT